>CEPA01310700.1_pt1 | contig 13582 bp, 12 predicted proteins | sample 356241 | NCBI WGS metagenome assembly CEPA01 (sample SAMEA2620542, study PRJEB7988) | marine metagenome | biome: marine biome (ENVO:00000447); feature: surface water layer (ENVO:00002042); material: "saline water (ENVO:00002010), including plankton (ENVO:xxxxxxxx)" | depth 5 m
GCCTGCAGGATCTTTTCAGCTAAACTAACGGATCGCAGATACCCATGAAACTCTTCCTGCCGTTTCAGCCTATTCTTCGAAATAATGAACATAACCCTGGTTCGGGAACGAGACGTAAGCCGTGACTTAGACAAAAGAATCAAGGAGGGTCTTTGCCTTTGTTTTCCAGATGATAAAGAAACCTTTTCAGTTACTCGTGCTTGGCACAATACGACTCCCTTATGGATCTTATATTCAGATTATAATTACAGTATAATTTCACATATCGGCGTAGTTGACAGAAATATTCGAGTTGGCGACCAAGTTGTCCACATTGCCGGTATACAGAACGTTTTTGTTTTGCCTGAATTCAGAGGAAAGGGGCTTTGCGACGTTCCTATGAAAGAAGCGATGGATAAGGCAGCTGAATATGGTTTTGATTATGGCTTTCTCTTTTGCATCCCCGAAATTGAAAAAGTTTAGGAGCGATGTGGATGGATCAAATTACCGGATACCTCTATTCTTCTCACAGATGAATCAGGAAAAGACGGGGTGCTACCAGGTAAAAACACTGCCATGTACTTTCCTCTGAAATTCGCTACAATCCCCACTGGAAACATCCACCTTCAAGGCAATAACTGGTGAGGCGACTAGTTGAGATTCGATGCATTTAGAGAACCATATTTATATATCAACTGACACCGTCGAAATACACATTAAAATGTTATCTGAATAAATTGGTGTTCGCCTCGATGGATCCTTGGGGGAAAACGCTCTGAAGAATGTATCGGTGCTGACTTATATCAGTATGCAGTTGAAGTACTGATTGAAAGATTTCCTATTTAAGAACGGGGGATAGAGACAGGTACCCTCCATATTGAGTTACAAGGGAGATGGCTTTGTTTCCCATGTTCTTTGTTGGACAAAGCCATGGGAACTAATGGTGTAACGATTGAGGCGGCCGTTGTTCTTATCTTTTATCTTTTTTTATAGGTATAACTTTCATAATTCCTCTCATCATTTGTGAGTGCCCTGGAAATGTACATATGTATGGATAGCTTCCTGGAACTGGGGCGTTAAAAGTTATAATTTCTTCTTCATTCTGATTAATCATTTTTGATCCCCACAAGATTAATGATGAGTCGGGACGCCAGTCTTTATTTGGCCCATCATTAGTTAACGCAATAGCAAGATTTGAAGCTTCATCGGCTTTCCCTGGTTTCACTATCAAAAGATTATGTGGTGCGAAGTCTTTATTAATAAATCTTATTGATACCAAACGTCCAGTCTCTACTTGAAATTCGTTCAAGTCGTACATCATCCTGTCTTTAACAGTATTGATGGTAATTCTAAAAGGTTCCCTAAAATTAGTTCCCCTTACATCAGAGTTGTCACTGGAAAATATTTCTTTGACGCGTTTAGCAATATTTTGCTTTGAGCTCTCTTTATTAACGTTTTTATTGATTGGTAAATCTTCTTGTTCAGTGCCAACAGCTTGAAGTGCTCGTTTAAGCCATTCGTCTTTTGTGTTCGTCTCATCTGTAGCTAAAATACTAGCTGCTTGCTTATGAGTCTTGGATTCTGGGAACTGAGCGAGTTTAACCATGGCAGCTAAGCGGACGTGTAAATCTTTGTTGGTAAGTGCTGCACTGTCATAGAGCAATTGTTCATCTTCTTTGGTTTTTCCAAGTGCGCGTACAGCGTTGAGCTTAACCTGAGAGTCCCCGTTTGTTAGAGCACTGCGTTTTATTTTATTATCAAGAGCTCCAATTCCTTCTAGTGTCCAAAGTGCGTGAATTGCACCTACTCCACGGCCCGATAATCTTTTACGTAAAGATTTCTCAGTTTCCTTAATTCCTCCATCAACTATCATTCGCTGTGCAGTTTGTCGCCAAAAAAGATTGTCATTATCTAAGGCCTTGATCAGCTCGACTGGGCTTGCCTGGGCTAGAGAGGTAATTGTTGATTTTGGTGCTGCCTCCCAAATTACTCTATAGATTCGGCCGTGCTGGCGATCACGATTTGGATTAATGTGAGCGTTACCTCGACCGTTTTTGGCGGCATAACCGCCTCGGTCTACGTTTGGGGTCGGATTGTGTTGTATAATAAAATTGTACCAATCGGCGATCCATAGGTGGCCATCTGGTCCTACCTCTGCAACGATAGGTGAGAACCATTCATCAGCACTGGCTACAAAGCTGAACGCATTCTTTGCGGTATAGCCGGCACCTTGTTTTTTGATATTAAATGTACCAACTAGGTTGCCAGTTGGTCCACAGACGAATGCTGCACGGTCACGGTATTTTTTTGGAAAGGCATCTGAAGTAGCAAAAGCGTGGCCGCAGCCTGCTGTGTATGCATTAAATGCGTCCACTTGTCTTATATTTGGCGTGATAGGATGAAAGGTTGGCGTATCAGCAATCATTTTTGCGCTCATCTTAAGTTCTCCATTTAAAACAGTCGCAGGGATGCCGCCATAAAAGGTCGGGTTATTGTTTGCGGTGGAGCCAAAAACGTCGCCTGATGTATTGAAACCTAATCCCCATGTGTTGTTGTTGAATTGATGAAGAAACTCGATATCAGTTGCATCAGATTTAAACCGGAATACGCCCATTGCAAAATTATGCTGCTTTCCGCTTAATGAGCCATTGAAGCGAGCATAGCCGACGGTTCCGTAAATCCAATTATCAAATCCGTATCGCAAATTACTAGGGCCTGCGTGAGTATCTCCTACACCCCATCCAGAAAAAAGAACCTCTTTAATATCCGCTTTATCGTCACCATTTGTATCTTTGAGGAAATAGAATTCCGGAGCTTGAGCAAGAATTACTCCTCCACGAGCAAAAGTCATTGAAGTCGGAATATTAAAGCCTTCAGCAAACACAGTAAACTTGTCAGCTTTACCATCACCATTTGTATCCTCACAAATCTTGATCCGATCATTTCCTTTTCGGCCATCCTTAAATTCATTCGGATAATCAACAGTTTCAACCACCCAAAGTCGTCCGCGTTCGTCCCAAGTCATGTAGATTGGATTGATTATTTCCGGTTCTGATGCAAAAAGCTCCATTCGGAATCCTACTGGTACTTGCGTGTACTTTATACTATCTTCGGGAGAGAGGGGTAGTTGGTATTGGAGTGGTTCTTTACGTCGTTCGTAGTTTGGAATGTTATTACGTTTCTCGTATTTTAGTGGTGCACGTTTGGTAAGAAAATTTTCGTAGCGCTTCCTCGCTTTGTCACCAATTACCCAAATGATACCGCTTCTTATTAGCTGATGAAAAGCGGTGTTGTTCCACTCTCGATGATCATGACCGGATGCGGTGTAGAAGACTCGTCCACGACCTTGTGTGCGTATCCACGTCCAAGGTTCAGGCTCAGTATGCGGATCCCCCTTCATAGATTCTCGGACCATAAGAACAGTCCGATCTTTGGTATTAGGATTTGAATGAAAATAGTTCTCATCCCAACCAATGAACTCTTTTACACCATTCATTGCGGGATGATTAGGCTTTATTATCTTCGCTTTGAAATCATCTCTTCGATGGCTTTTGAACCTGCCTCCTACAAGTCTCTCAAAGCCAGGTTCATTCGAGAAACACCAGCTTGCATAATTGATTGGTAAAAAGCCTCCTCCGTTTTCGACGAATCTTTTTAGATTTTTCCATTGGTGAGGTTCGATATTTCCGTGGTTCGCATAAAGTAGAAGTGCATCAAATTTTCCAAGGTATTTTGCATCTCCGAGTGCTTCTTCAATCGAAGTAACATAGTCAAAATAAATAGCATCTCGCCCTAATGCTTTGGAAAGCATTGGGTAATAGGAATTTGAGTTAGTTTGTTCGCTTTCGTTTCCCAAAAATAGTATTCGAATAGGCCCACCTTCCACGGTAGCTAAGAGAGAGGTTTGCGTTATTATAAAAACACTAGTGAAGCATATTAATGTGAGCAGTTTTTTCATATGGAACGGGCAAAATTTACGCTAACCCACTATTGGGCAAGCTAAAGACAAGTTGGTCTCAATAAAAAGCCAAAAACCGTAGTTTATAATATTTATAGATTGTACCGGTATGCATGACCGGTCCGGCTGGTGATATGTCTTTCAGACAGCGGCGAGAAGAATCGAAAATCCGAGGGGGATTCATCCTCAACTTTGACTCTCTTAGTCCCTCATTGGTATGGACAAAACTTTGCTGCTGCAGCTCTTCGGAAATGGGCCGCTATTAAAATCTGATTTTTCAGATAGGCACCGCGAAGTTCAGCGTGTGAACTGAAGATGGGCACCTCGACGACCAGGAGCTTCATATTCTAGGCAAAAAGATGAAATCAAAGTGATCAATGTCAAATTTTCTAACGGAGCAAAATCGGGTAAGGGAGGTTTGCTGCCTTGAGGAAAGATAACCCCTGAAATCTCTGCCCTAAGAGGAGTCCCAGTGGGAATAAATTTCATTTCACCCCAGGGTATGTCAAATGCGTGAATCTGAAAAGCAGCGTTAGGTTCATCCAACGGGTCCAAAAAACCTTTTAGCTCTCCGTCAGAATCAAGATGTGTAATGGAAACCCAGCCGAGTTTGGAGAATTTGTATCCAAAATAAAGTTTACTTTACGTATTTCCAAACTGGATTGCCGTTGATGGAGTCCAGGGAGGTACTAGAGCAGCACCCAAGGCATTTATGGATCGAGTTGGGCTTCCCCTCTTCCCTGCCCTGAAAAAAGTGGATGACATCCTGACCGAGCATGATGTCCACAATCGACTCAAGATCATAGCATCCTGCAAAATGGTGGGTGCCGGGCACCAACTCATCGCTTTTTGTCTTGGAAACGAAGTGGTAGCCTCAGACCTGGGATTAATGATGTCGATTGGCTGTATCCAAGCTATGCAATACGGCAGCAATACTTATCCGGGTGGCATCACGACTCATAATCCGGAATTGAAGGGGTCTCGATTTCAATTTAAAATCAAAACGATTTGCCCACTGTGTGAACAAAATGGAGCACGATCTGCAGGAGCTGCTCTGTGCAACAGGATGCCGTTCGGTTCAGGAACTTTCTTTCGAGTATCTGTGGTGTCCAAAGGCTCTACCCTGAATACCTTCCGTAGCAGCTCGAACTAGCGATCAATGCCTAACCTCCAGTTCCTATCATGAAAAATCGGTCATCCTCCATAATCTCATGGATCGCTCAAATTGTAGCGGTTATCATTATGGGCCAAACACTCTTCTTCAAATTCAGCTTCGCCCCTACATCGGTGCAACTCGTCACAGAACTCGAGATGGAGCCCGAGGGGATGTTTTAATTGGCATTCTTGAATTCGCGCGTGTATCCTTTTACTAGTTTCTTCTAGCATTACGTTTGGAGCCATGCTGGGTTCTGGCCTGATGCTGGGCATGATCATTGGTCATTTTGCCCAGCTTAACTAGGAAAGTGAGCTCTTTCAGTTCGGCATGCTCGCAGTCGTAGGACTCGTAGCCTGTTCAATCATCTTGTTGATCCGAAGGAATACCATTCCACTGCTCTGCTGCGTGCTCTGTGAATTAAGACCATCTAACCAGACGGACGGGGGCTAGTTCTTTTTGTCTGTTTTCTAAACCATTTCAGGAGGCAACGCCCATTCCTGTGAACATAGCTTTCACTACCCATTAGAAACTGGTTATCAGACCTTTACATATTCATTTCAAGAGCCCTGGCCTCGAGTATAAAAACCCTTTTCAGTAAAATAAAAGAAAGTGGTATTTTTTTTGAATGCATCGATAGGAAACGCATCTAAAAGCCACAATGCAAAATTCTCGAGGCAACTATACTTTGGACGAGCTTCTACAAATGAAGCGTGCAGAGAAGCCTTCTCCTTGTTTTTGGAATAAGTTTGAAACCAATCTCCGAATAAAGCAAAGACGTCTGCTCCAGCTGCAGCCGGTAGAGGATCTGGGAGCAGGAGTGAGCGGATGGCCGCGATTTCGGAACTTCGGCCTACTTTGCGGAGCATTCACATTTTCCGGGGTTTTTGGCTTCTTGGCTATACAATTGCTCAGCCCAGCTTACGATGCTAATTCGATTCGAAAACCTTTACCTCATCAAGAAATCATAGTATCTGAATTGGAACGTCCGTCCAATCTCATCGAGTCCGAAACTGATGAGCTTGTGTTGTTTGAAGTGGCATGTGCTGAACATGCCATTTCAAACATTCCAGAGGGCACTGACAACCCCAAACAAACCAATTCGCTGGCGAACGCAAAATCGATTCCTCCATCACCCTTCGAAGTCGCCTATGTTTTAGAAATCGAGACCCCTTTCCAATCGATCAATGTCGACGACACCATCGCCTTCAATGCCGATGAAAACATCACTTCTCGTATAATGGAAAGGTATATACATCCCCTCAGTGACCGGGGCTGGAAATTCACTCAGTCCGTATCCAACCAGTCCGATCCGATCAATCGCATGTCTGCCATGACCTCCGATTCAAGGCTTTTTAATAGCAATTCCGGAAGCGATGTCAAATGGAACGCTTTGACCCTTAGGTTTTAAGCGGGCTTCGACCGACAGATGGTCATTTCAGAAATATTGAGACCCCAATAAAGAGGGTTCATTGCTGATTCCAAGTTCGCTGCTCTTTACCGGCTTGCGTTCTGGCTCTCGAGATGTCGATTTACTGTGCATTTGCCATGAAATTCGCCGCCCGAATCCAAAACCTCAAATCAGAAGGTGCCTATCGAGTGATGGGACTGGCTCACGCCCTCGAGCAGGAGGGCCACGACATCGTTCATCTGGAAATCGGACAACCTGATTTCAGTACCTTCCCGCCAATCGCTGAAGAAGGGAAGAGAGCCATCGACGCGGGCTTCACCCGATACAACCCTCCCGAAGGATACTCAGAACTGCGAGAGGCGATCGCGAACTACTCGAAAACCAGAGGGATCCATGCAAGCCCCTCGCAGGTGGTAGTAGGGCCCGGCACCAAACCCGTTCTCCTGTTCCCGTTACTTGCGCTCCTCGAGAAAGGGGACGAGGTTCTTTTCCCAAATCCCGGATTTCCCTCCTACCCTGCCGATATCGAAATAGCCGGCGGAGTACCGGTTTCGGTACCACTGGTAGAGGCCAACAGTTTCTCTTTCGACTTGGACGAACTCGAAAGTCGTATCACTGAAAAAACGAAACTTCTGATCCTTAATTCTCCCGCCAATCCCACTGGTGGAGTCATCGCGAAGGCCGATTTAATGGCAATCGCCGCCCTCGCTAAGAAACACGACTTCTGGGTTCTGAGTGATGAAATCTATTCACGCCTGGTCTACAGTGATTCCCCCGCGAACAGTATCTATACACTTGAAGGCATGAGCGAGCGTACCCTAATTGTAGACGGGTTTTCCAAATCCTATGCCATGACCGGATGGCGGCTCGGCTACGCGATCATGCCCGAAGTCCTCGCGGAAAAAGTGTCGCTTTTGCTTACGCATGCAGTCGGCTGCACAGCTGGATTCACACAACGAGCGGGCATCGTTGCGATTCAACAGTGCGACGAACCGGTACACGAAATCGTGAAGACCTATCAGCAAAGGCGCAATGAATTCGTGCACGGACTCAATCAGATTGACGGATTTAACTGCCGCCTTCCTGAAGGCGCTTTCTATGCATTTCCCAACGTTTCCGACGTTGGAATACCTTCGTCTGTTTTGGCGGAGAAACTGCTAAATGAGGCGGGGGTTGCCTGCCTCTCAGGAACGGATTTTGGGATCAATGGCGAAGGCTATCTTCGATTCAGCTACGCCGCATCTAAAGAACAGCTAGCGAAAGCGGTCGACCGAATTGGGTCATTTATTTCAAAAATTAATAAGTAACCGATTTTTAACTACTATAAAAACAGGAGGTTAATTATATCTCTAAAAATCCCACGCCTATGTATTACTTTTTATATCCAACTTTTAGATATATTTATCATTATCAATAATCCTACCATTACTGAATCATTCGACCCCAAATTGAAATTGTAAGTATCCACTTGGCTCGATAGATATTAACCTCTCTGATCTAGCCACCCATTGCACATTTCTTCTTCGATGCGATCAGACTTCCCTCAATATTATACAAAGTAATTCTAGGCTTTTCTTTTTTTAAAACCGCTTTCATCCCTGGTTCTTTCAAGTTCGTAGCCGATGACGCTCTAATCTTGCCCCCGAAGAAAATCGGGAACCTCATCAATGTATAAAGAATGATCCTTCTCAACTGATATCTATTTCCATCAGGAGACCATTCCGTCCGCCTGCTCGACAAAACCAGTGTATCTTCCCAATGGTCAACCGCCTTGATTTTAGATGGGGCATCGCTCGATTTTCGAGACAATCCATCGATCTTTGGATTTTGAGTGAGAACCTCGTCTATAGATTCTTGTATGAGACCAAACTTACCCGCATTATTGTGATCCGTCCTGTTAGAATCTCGATTTGATTCACACAGCCAAACGGCTACGATTGCCGCCAAAAGAATTCCCGAAATCTTGACCGGCTACCTGGGTTTCACTATCGACCTAGAAAATCGACGTTTTTCAAAAGATCGAATTGCCATTCTATCTATCGGGCTAACGCCGACTAATTTTGGCTGAACTCACAACAAAGAGCACAGGCTTAGTGTGAACTCGGGTAAACAAACTATAAATCGGCCTCCAACATAAATAACGTGCAGCCGCTTGGGGCATAATCGAACGATCGAGGCCTTTACTACCAAAGTTGAGCCTATTCTTCGTCTCTATCCATTTCATATAGAATACGCTCCGAAGCCTTGAATGCTTTCGAATTATCTCGACGTTTCACTTTAGCAAATTCCACCCTTGCCTCTCCCCTTCGACCTAGATGCAGGAGCGCATTAGCATACAGCATCTGTGCCCAGGCGCGTAGTTCCGTATCCGACGGTTCAACGGTTTCCAGCAATACGCTTCCCTTCTCAAGTGCGATCTCCGGCTTTTCCAGTTGAATAGCCAGGTTGCCCGAGTGAAGCATCACCCAATCCCGCATTTCCCCTATATAACTGATTTCGGGAATCGACAGTATATACTGGTAACCTTCAAATGCTTCCTCAAATCGCTCCGTTTTGCGATCCAGATCAGCTCGCATTGAGAGGGCGTCTACGTTTCGAGGAAATCGCTCAATGAAGCGATCCAGAATTTCCCTAGCCGCCTCCTTATCCTCTAACAATACCCATTGAACGCTTATTTGATAATAAAGACTTTCATATCGGGTCAGGAACCCCTTCGTTTCCGATTCTTTCAGCTGCTGTAGACCGAGCTCCATGTCGCCGGAAAACCGCAAAAGGGCTGCAAGCGGCTTGAGGTATGAAGGTGTTTTGTCCAGAAAGCAATTCGCTACACCCAGAGGCATTTTCGCGTCATGGAAATCTGGATGCTCTTTCAGAATTGCTTTCAAATGTCCCAAACCTGAAGTCGCCCTGAAAAACCCACTGAACCAACGCCGATGGTCTATGTAGTAACGGGCCAAATTGAGCTCGCACATCCCCAGAGCATAGCGAGCTTCATGATCCTGCGGATTCCGATTATAGTAGTTCTTTGCCGCTTCGATTGCGAGGTCAGACGCCTCTTGAAACTGCTCGGAGATTTCCGTATCAGATCCTTCGGCATAATCGTCGAGCCGAAAGAGCCGGGCGGCCTTCAAACACAGTCCCAATGGGGATTCAGGGTAGTCTACAATGATCTGCTCAATCAAATTCGGCGTTCTCGGGTCGAGATTATAACCCAAGTCCATTACCTCTTCGACCACCTCTAGGGGAACCCCCAGGAAATCCTCCGCACAAAGTGAACCGATTAGAGAAATGGCTCCCCAGAAAAGGATCAGCATGAGGCATTGTTCTCTCCTGAACCTCATTTTTCTCAATAGAATCAAAGGGAGCCGCCCCCCTTTAGCTCCCTTTCATTCTCCTGAATGAGACACTGTAAGGATACTGCCTCCATTACACTGTATTCATCTTTCAAGGGCCCATAGTTCTCTAAGAGACAAATGACCAGGGAAAGCTTCTGAGGTCGATGCACTATTATCAAGGTCTGATTTTCACCTTGGATCGATTCGTCGACCCCATCGCCCATGAACAAATTCACCGCATCGAAGGCAGAAAAAGCCGACTTCCTCGCATTATCGAAATGATCTGCGTAGCGACAGTGCGGTTCAACGTAGCAGAAAACCAAATAGTGAGGATCGTTGAATATGTCGCTCAGCATACTAATGGAGCCGGTATGCTTTCGCTCCAACTTCAATAGTGTATCCTCCAATGGCCCAAGCCAATCCGATGAGATATGCATATAGGTTCTTCCTAATATTAAGTTTGTCGAGACCGCCTTTCTAAAACTTATCTAGTTAATTCTTTTGGCTAATCAAAGAAGAAATGAAACGGTTTCGAATTGCGGTTCGATTTCGATATATTTCTTGATTTCAAGTACAAAAATCACCGACCGCATCCAACCCGCGGAGGTCAGTTCAGCGAGCTCCGGTCTACACCCCGACAATCCTCTACGGATCAGATTTCCAAAGACGCTTTTTCTCAAACGCTTTGCCAAGCCCAGACTTAAGATAGCGTTGGGAATCCAAGGCGATCTCCTTCTTTTCAAACGCTGATTAGAAAGTCAATTTCCAGGCTCGATAGGTTGCAGTGGAAACATTTCTGCCCTGATTGTGATCTGAAAAACGTTGTTTCAAGTCTTCCCGAGGCCCAGCGTTGGAGTGCCCCGGATATTTGACACGCCGATCCCGGAAAACATCGAACATACTAGACCGTCATCGTCCTAATAAGCTTCTTTAAGCTTCAAAGCACATCCTTCGCAAGCCAACGCGAAACACGGCATCGCCAGAAAAGTCATTCCCCAAAGAAAAAATGGCGTGCCATCCAACCATTAACGCGAAGGATGGCAGCCCGACAGGGGCTCGAACCCCGACCGCCTGGACCAAAACCAGGTGTGCTACCATTACACCATCAGGCTATTGAAGGCCGGATAAATTGCGAAGACTTCCCTACCTCGTCAAGCGCTGAAATGGACGAAGTTTACAAAACCCAGCATTGACGCCCTTAAGACCTTATGGCTTAACGAGTTTTTAATGTCCTCTGACTCAAACTATTGCGAAAAACCCAAGTATAAACGTATCATTCTCAAGCTGAGTGGCGAAGTGCTGCGAAGCCCCGAAACTGGTGATCCGATCGATTGGGATATTCTAAAGCGAATCTGCGAGCAGATTAAGGACATTCGCTCTCTTGGGGCCGAGGTGTGCATCGTTATTGGAGGCGGTAACATTTTTCGCGGCCTGTCTGGCTCCAAGGACCGAGGAGTCGATCGGACCACTGGCGACTATATGGGCATGCTTTCAACTGTCATCAACGGCCTTGCGTTCATGGAGTGCCTCGAAAAGATGGGTGTGGTCACACGCGTTCAAACCTCGATACCCATGAATCAAGTAGCCGAGCCTTTCATTCTTCGTCGAGCCATAAGACACCTGGAAAAAGGGAGGGTCGTCATTTTCGTCGCTGGCACCGGAAATCCCTACTTTTCTACCGATACTACCGCGGCCTTACGAGCGAGCGAGATCCAGGCAGAGGTCATCATGAAAGCGACTAAAGTCGATGGTATTTATGACAGGGATCCGATGAAACACGATGACGCCGTCCGCTACGACAAGCTCAGCTACATCGACGCTCTCCAGCAGAGACTGAATATACTCGATTCCACCGCATTCTCTCTTTGCATGGACAACGAAGTGCCCATTCTCGTGTTCAGCCTCAACGAGGAGGGCAGCATCCGGCGAGCGATCCTGGGAGAAAAGGTCGGTACGCTCGTCTGCTCCGATGTTTAAATTTTTGATTTCAAACGAAGTATAAAACCTCTAACTTAACGTGAAAACGAATACGCTATGGACGAAGATGAAATCTTTTTGAATTTTGAGGAAGGTGTCGAAAAAGCGACAGAATACGCCGCACATGAGTTCTCAGCCGTAAACACCGGCAAAGCCAACCCTCACATGGTTGAGGGAATCATGGTAGAAGCCTATGGCAGCACCATGCCGATTCGAGACATGGCCGCCATTTCAACCCCCGACAATCGAACGATCGCGATCACTCCCTGGGACAAGGGCACGTTGAAAGCCATCGAGAAGGCTATCCAAACTTCAAATATTGGCATCACCCCTGCAATTATGGGCGACATAATCCGGCTTCCCCTTCCAGAGCTCACCGGAGATCGGAGACAAGAGCTGGTTAAATTGGTGGGCAAACATGCCGAAGCCGCCCGCGTGGGCGTCAGGAAGGCACGTCACGACGCCATGGATGCCATTAAGAAGCTACAAAAGGATGGTGAGATCTCCGAAGACAATCTCAAGCGTTGCGAAAAGGAAATCCAGACGGGAACGGATAACGGCATCAAAAAGATAAACGATCTCCTCGCGGCCAAGGAGAAGGACCTCTTGACGGTCTAAGTACCGCTTCGCCAATATCTAAGCTCATTAGTCGATAGCTCGCAAAAAGCTAAGGACTTACCCGCTATTTGCTATCAATCTATAATGCACCGTATCGTCATAAAGCTTGGCACCGGTATTCTAACCAAAGGTATCGGTGAGATTGATACGATACGCATCCAGGCTATCTGTCGCCAGATAGCGGAACTGAGAAATCGGAACATTGAAGTCCTCGTCGTCAGCTCCGGAGCCATCGGCATGGGAATGGGCAATCTTAAACTGAGAAGCCGACCCTCAACCCTCCCCAAACAGCAGGCCTGTGCTTCCATCGGCCAAAGCCGGCTGATCCAGTGCTGGCAAAACGGTCTGGATCCCTACGATCTTTTGGTCGGCCAAATTCTGCTTACTCACGAAGGACTTCGCATTCGGAATCGCTATGTCAATGCCAAGGCTACGATCGACCAGCTTCTCAGCTACAACGTAGTGCCCATTATCAACGAGAACGATTCAGTCAGTGCATTCGAAATTAGATTTGGCAACAACGACACACTGGGAGCAATGGTGGCTTCCTTGGCTGAAGCCAGTCAACTCATGGTGCTTTCGACTGTGCCCGGACTGATCGACATGGACGGAACCGGGGAGATTATTCCTGTCGTCGAGACCATAGATTCGAAAATAGAGTCGATGGCCAAGGGAACCAACTCTCCAACCGCGGTAGGCGGTATGATCCCGAAAATCCAAGCCGCGAAGATCGCCACCGCTGCCGGGTGCGAGACCTTCATCGCGGATGGATCAGCGGAGAATATAATTTTAAGACTGATCGACGGAGAAAGTATCGGAACTCGCTTCGTGGCCAGCAAGGCCCCATTAGTATCCAAAAAACGGTGGCTCGCTTATTTCCAACGCCCACTCGGCTCGATACAGATCGATACCGGAGCGTGCAATGCTCTTATACGTGAGGAACGCAGCTTACTGGCTGCTGGTATCACGAAATGCGACGGTAACTTTCATGCGGGTGACGTCATAGATGTCGTTAGTCAGGACGGAGTACCGATTGCCCGAGGCGAATGCTCCTATTCGAGTCACGAGATTCGTCAAATCGCAGGAAAAGCACTTAAAGAGATTGAAACCCTTTTCTCTGACCGGAAGCGGTTCGAAGTTATCCATCGCGA
>CEPA01082858.1_pt1 | contig 13409 bp, 23 predicted proteins | sample 356241 | NCBI WGS metagenome assembly CEPA01 (sample SAMEA2620542, study PRJEB7988) | marine metagenome | biome: marine biome (ENVO:00000447); feature: surface water layer (ENVO:00002042); material: "saline water (ENVO:00002010), including plankton (ENVO:xxxxxxxx)" | depth 5 m
GTGTCTCATGGTGGTAATGGTATCTCATTCTTACAAGAAGAGGTTGACTATAACTATGGTGACTATGCATCTATTGGATTGATGAATCTGAATATCATTGTAGGTAAACTAAAAACTCTAGAGAAGTTCCCAAGTGCGGTATCTTTCTCCGCAGGTTCAGGTATGACACCAGAAGCATATGCAATGACTATGTTAATGTGTCCACCTGAGAATACTGTCAATGGTTATGTTGCTTGTTTCGAAAACAAGGTTACATGGGTAAAAGGTATGTCTGGTGGTGAACGAAGACTTGCTTTCCGTAGAGGAGAACTTACTGCAACTCGTGAGAACCCTGCGGCGTATCTAAAACATGTAGCAGGAAATGATGATGCAGAAGTGTGGTTTCATCATGGAGTGATGTCAGAAGAAGGTCATGTTGATGACCCTAACTATCTTACATGCGAATGTCAGTTTGAAGACTTGTATGAAGAGAAGTGGGGACAAAAACCTTCTGGTGATTTCTACAATGCATATGTATTATTGAAATCATTCCGTGACGGATTACAGAAAGCATTATGGGTAGCAAAAGACAACCCATATCGTGATAGACTTGTTGAAGCAATGAATCAAGTTGCAACCAACCCAGAGTCGGTTAAAGCAATCGAAGAAAAGGTTGGTCAATATGATTGGTTTACTGGTGACTGGGGTGATTCCCACAGAGACCAACTCATGACTTTGATTACTCAAGATACATTAAGAACTATGGTGACATTCAATCAGAATGCTCTTGGTTTGAAATCAATATATAAATCAGATTTAGTAATTCCTTTAGAAGTTTACTATAGATGAGATATATCTTTGTAACTGGTGCGCCTGGGTCAAGGTGGTCTGGATATGTTGAAGACCACCTGTATATTCGTGACGATGTTGATACATCTGACTTTAGACAAGATAGAGAGTATAAAGTCGATGGTAAAATCATGCATCGTGGAGCATACTTTGACTCAGGCATGGAGTTCAACAACTTTCCAGAGAGTTGGGATTTACCCTTCGATGAGGATAGTCGTGGAGTCCGTATCATCAAGTCACACTTATTTGCTTATCAACTAGATTGGTTAACACAATTTAAAGACCCTATACATATAGTATATCGTCCAGACCAAGATTGTTTTGACTGGTGGCACGAAGCAGGTGGATGGGATATAAGTTATCCCAATTACAGAAATTATTACATCGATGATGAAGGTCTAATGTCTCAAATCAAATTACAGAACAAACACATTCTAAGATTTGTAGAAGAGCAAGGACTGGAAAAACATAATGATGGCAAACGAGATTATTATATATGGACTACGACAGAGAGTGGTTAAGGAACTATTTTACTTATGACTGGCCTGGAACAAGAACGGCAGGACTTGACGGATACTACTGGACTGGATTTAAACTCATTGAGGAAATCAAAGAGAATGAAACCGTCCTTGATGTGGGTTGCGGAATTAATCCTTTCTCTCGTCATCTTGACCATCTTGTCGGTATCGATATCACAGATATAGGTGCAGACATACCTAACACTGCAATAGAAGAATGGGATAGTATTGGTAAAAGATTATTTGATGTTGCTTTCTGTTTAGGCAGTATCAACTTCGGTGATGAAGAAATAATTGACAGACAGATTGATGCAATTACTAAGTGTTTAGTTCCTAACTCTAGGATATACTGGAGAGTGAATCCAAGTAATCGTGACCACGAGAATCCAAAGGTAAATGATATACCTTTCTTTGATTGGTCACTTGATTGGATGGTGCATTTCGCAAAGAAATATAAATATGATATAACAGAATGGATGCCAGATAGAAATAGATGGTATTGTAAGTGGGAAAGACTAGATGTCCTTAAAACAACTATTTGATGATTACGAGTGTGATAAATCATCTAAGCATAATTATCATGAATACTATGAGAAAGAGTTTGCTCATCTAAAAGATGAACCAATTAACTTTCTAGAGATAGGCACATATCTTGGTGCATCTACTCAAGCATTCCATGATTACTTCACAAAGGCAACCATCTATACGATGGATATCTTCAAGAGAACTAAACCTCATCATCTACCGATTCTAAAAGAGAGTCGAGTTAGATGGTTACAGGGTGACTCAACAAATGCAGGATTGCCCATGAGAATAGCAAACCAATGGGGTGATATAGAATTTGATATTGTCATTGATGACGGCGCACACTGGCCTGAAGCAAATGAATTGACCTTTAAGAACATCTTTCCAATGACTAGAGGTGCATATTATATTGAGGATGTTTTTCCTCTTGATAAAATGCAACCTACTAAATGGACTGCTTCTCAACCAGACAAGTATGATATCATGAAGTATTATCGTTTTCTAGATGCCCTTGGAGAACACACTATCTGGGACAACAGGAGAAACAAAGAACCTGATTCATATATTATAAAAGTTACTAATGACTAATTACCTATTCGATGTAGATGGTACACTAACTCCTAGTAGAGGTACAATAGACACATACAGTGGATTCAAGAAATGGTTCACTAAGTTTGCGTCTGTTAATAATGTAGTGCTTGTTACTGGAAGTGATAGACCAAAAACTGTAGAACAATTAGGTGAAACTATATACAGAACTTGTAAACGAGTCTACAACTGTAGTGGTAATGATGTATATGAACAAGACAAACAAATAAAATTTAACGATTGGAAGTTACCTATGGATGCTCTGCTATGGTTACAATCTAAACTAGACCATAGTCCATTTGAAACTAAGACAGGAAAACATTTCGAACACAGAACAGGAATGTGTAATTTTAGTGTGGTTGGTCGTAATGCGAATCCAAAAGAACGCAAAGAGTATTACGAGTATGACTGTGAGACTAAAGAACGAGAAACGATTGCAAAAGAATTCAAAGAAAAGTTCCCAGAGATACAAGCAGATGTAGGTGGAGAAACAGGATTAGATATTTTTCCTGTGGGTTATGACAAAGGACAGGTCGTAAAAGATTACGATATAGATACCATAAAGTTTTTTGGTGATAGATGTGACCCACAAGGCAATGATTATGCTATAGCAAAACTGTTGAAACCACATCAAGTATTTCATGTAAAAGACTGGGAACACTGTTGGGAGTTATTATTAAATGATAAAACTAGTTCTATTTGATTTAGACGGTGTTCTGATTGATGCTAAGAAGATACATTATGTTGCCTTAAATGATGCGATTGATTACATTACTGCCTTCAAAGCAGAAGATGTAATCCAAAAAAAATCATATACTATATCTGAGGAAGAGCATACTTCCACCTATGATGGTTTGAAGACTACTCAGAAACTTGACATGCTGACCCAACGAAAAGGTCTACCAAAAGAATGGCACGAAGAAATATCCGCAGGGAAGCAATTATATACCAGACAACTACTGAGTAAGTTAGAACCAATTGATGCAATCTGTGACTTGTTTCAAAAACTAGAAGATGATGGATATCTGATTGGTGTCTGTTCTAATTCTATTCGCAGGTCAGTCTTAACATCACTTTCTAAGACAAAACTAATACACCACTGTTCAGTCATTCTATCTAATGAGGATGTTAAGAATGGTAAACCACATCCAGAGATGTATTGGAAAGCAATGTCTATGATGGGTGTTCTACCAGAGGAGACTGTGATTGTCGAGGATTCACCGCCTGGATTGTTGGCAGCCCAACGCAGTAGAGCAGAATATATACGAGTAGATAACCCTTATGATGTCACTATAGATAATATATTCCCTAAGATAAAAGGAAATGAGATGACTAAGAAATGGAAGAATGATAAACTTAATGTACTGATTCCTATGGCAGGAGCAGGTACTCGTTTCCGTGAAGCAGGATACACATTCCCTAAACCATTGATTGATGTAAATGGTAAACCAATGATTCAGACCGTAGTAGATAACCTAGGTCTAGAAGCAAACTATATCTTTGTGGTACAGAAAGAACACCGTGAACAATTTAACTTGGATACGATGTTAGGATTGATTGCACCTGATTGTAAGATTATCGAGGTCGATGGTATTACCGAAGGAGCAGCCTGCACGGCACTATTAGCAAAGGATTTAATTAATGATAGCAATCCATTGTTCTTTGCAAACTCTGACCAGTATGTAGAATGGGATGTAATGGAGTTCATGTATGCAATGAACGAAAAGAATGCAGACGGTGGTATTGTTACCTTTGAAGCAACTCATCCTAAGTGGTCATTCGCAAAGACAGATGAGAATGGTCTTGTAACCGAAGTCGCAGAAAAGAACCCTATTAGTAATCAAGCAACAGTGGGATATTACTACTGGGCAAGAGGTGAAGACTTTGTAACTTATGCAGAAGAAATGATTGAAAAAGATATTCGTGTAAACAATGAGTTCTATGTCTGTCCAGTATTCAATCAGGCAATTGCAGACAACAGGAAGATTTATACCCACACTGCTTCTAAGATGTGGGGACTAGGAACACCAGAAGACTTGCGTTATTACTTGGAGAACTTCAAGTCATGAAAACCGCACTCCTTGTTTCTGGTCAAGTCAGAGGTAAATGGAAACTCAACCTGAAGAATATGATAGAGCATCTGAAACCAGATGCGGTCTATACTTCTACTTGGTTGCCTAGTGATGAGGATGTAGACTTCAAATTCCCTGAACCTGAGATGGAATATCACCCAGTAGTAGATACAAAACCCTATCCGACATTCAAAGCACATGAATATAGAGAACGATGTAGGGTTAATAAAAGTCTTCGTGGAACAACACAACACAGAACTAAACAGATTCTACAACATAATATGTTGATGGAACAGATAGAACCTTGTGATATTGTTATAAGAACAAGACATGATTGTGTAGTATCATCAAAGACTGTATGGGAAAGGTATATAAAGAAAGCATACGATGAGAACTGTGCATTAGGATTTGGTACAAGAAATAGCAGATGGCAAGTATGGGAACAGGTTTATGAACTACCTAAGTTTATGCCACCTGAAGATAAAGGAATATCTCCGCACGGTTTGACAGAACATAATGATTGGGGATATTATCTCATGGATACTCTTATTATTCACCCATACAAATTATGGGACTGTGATAAAGTATCGGAACTACATAACAATAAAGAATTAAAGGCCGCAGAATGGGGATGGTATCAAGTGTTATCAAAAGATGATAATCACTATTCACATTATGGGGGGTGTCAGATGGAGAGGTTGGTGTGAGTGTTGCACTAGTTGTCTCAGGAATGTATACTGGGGAAGAATACATTGATTTGTTAAGAACCAGAATACCATATGATGATTTATATACGGCAACATATACTGGTATCAAAATGCCATTTGAACCAGACTTCCGTATGGATGAACCAGTAAATCATTATCATCCGATACATGATATTAATCCATATCCAGATGGTGAATCAAATGGAAGGAGAAAAATACTTGCTTTACCTGATGAGGAGATTCCGACACCTCTAAAAAAATTAAAAGAACCCTCTGCACATTGGTATAAACAAATCATGTTACATGCATGGGTGTGTGACCAGATACAGGCAGATGTTGTTGTTAGAGCAAGGTTTGAAACTATTGTATCCAATCAAATCGATTGGCAAGAATGGATTGACAAATGTCAAGACGATGAAATAACTATTGGATTCAATACAAGGAGTAATGGAAGAAATCAATATCATCATGAATTAGAAAGAACAACTAAGATAGATTCTTTTTATATTAATGATGCATTAATTATTCATCCAAAAAAGTGTTTAGAATGGGACTATGTAAATCACCTATATAATAAGAAGAAACTCAGAGGAGCAGAAGAAGGTTGGTATCAAGTTCTGTCTGAGTCACAAGGACATTATCATTTATCATATCATGGTGGAGCATATTCTGCAAAAGATTGGGAACTAGTGAAAGATGCTGAAGGGTTACATTATATCATTGATTAATAATCACGATGCTACTATAGCAACAAGATTACTAATTGATTCAATAAAACAAACGCAGAGTCAGATAGACCCTGTAATTTTACCTGCAACAACTCCTGATACTATCGAAGAACATTTAGATGCTCTTGGTATGAAGGATGTTAAATATACTTATCCTATAGATGAATCTGGGGATGGTGTTGATATGAACACTGGACTTAGACTCACTCATTATAAAACCAAGAATATTAAATCAAGGGTTGCTTGTATGGTGTCTCATATGAGATGTTGGCAAACTGCTATCGATAACATGGAGACTATTGTTGTCCTAGAACACGATGCCTTGTTTACTAGAAAATTTGATTTTTCTTCCTTGACAAAGTATTTTAAAGGTGGTATAATGGGACTTAATTCACCGATTGGGGCAACTCGTAGAGCATATGTCTTTGATGCTCTTGTACGAAAAATTCATGGAGTTCAATCTGTCCCATATATAGATGATAAAGATGTACCGCAAGGACTTGCAGGAAACTCTGCATATGTAATCACACCCAAGGGTGCTAGAAAACTCCTAGATAAAGTTGATGAGATTGGCATGTGGCCTAACGATGCATTAATGAATAGACAATTTTTTCCATGGATGCAAGTAGTGTATCCATATTATACTGAAGTTCAGAAGGGGTTGAAATCAACCACGACACAATGAAAGCAAAAGTAATTACACTAATACAGAATCCTCAGAGCATTGAAGTTGCTGAACGATGTATTGCAAGTGGTAAGAAACACTTTGCTAATATAGAAATGTTTCGTGCTATCAATCCATTAGAACATGAACCACTTGAGATGTTAGAGAACGAATCTATACCACCCAATGCTTTTGATGAGAAGTATTCTCGTAATCTAAATTGTATCTCTGCATTCTTATCTCATTATACTTTATGGAAAGAATGTGCTATGGGTGATGAAGTATATACAATATTTGAACATGATGCAGTTATTACTGCACCACTTCCGACAGTAGATTTCTGGTATGTAATGAATATCGGTGCGCCTAGTTATGGAAATTTCAATACTCCCAAGACTCTTGGAGTTAATCCTTTAACCACAAAACGATATTTCCCAGGCGCACACGCATACATGATTACACCAGAAGGTGCAAGTCGGTTGGTACGAGAAGCATCTAAACATGCCAAACCAACCGACTTATATCTAAACTTAGACACCTTCCCATTTTTACAAGAGTATTATCCTTTCTGTGCCTATGTTGATGATAGTTTTACTACTATCCAGAATGAAGAGGGATGTGTAGCAAAACATAATTGGAACAAGGACTACAAGATAATCGATGCGTGAATACTTTCTAACAGGATGTGATGATAAGACGGAGTGGCAACTACCGTGGTTCATGGATAACTTTAGACAACACAATCAAGAAGCAAAGATTGTATTGGCAGACTTTGGTATGTCAGAGTTCATGAGGAGTTCTATGGAATCATCTTTTGATGAGGTTGTGCCTATCATATCAAATGCCAAAGGATGGTTTAAGAAACCTATGGCAATCGAAACAGTTGCAAGAGGTGTAGATAAAGTATGTTGGATAGACACTGATTGTGAAATCAAAGGTAACATAGAACATATCTTTGACTTATCAGAACCAAATAAATTAGGCATGGTAGAAGATAGACCATGGACAAGAAGACGAAACGAATTAGGTAAATGGTATAATTCTGGTGTTGTATTAGTTGAGGGGTGTCCATCGATACTCAACGATTGGACAACAGAGTGTGAGTCTAACCCAGTACAGGGTGACCAAGAAGTGCTATACCTAATGATGGGGGGAGATGAGATTAAGAAACTCACCTACATCAATCCTTTACCCCACGCATATAACACTTTAAGGATTGACTACATAGATGGTATAGCAGTAAAAAATCCCAAGATAGTTCACCACACTGGTGCAAAGGGAAATGAAGTAATACGGAGTATGTTATGAATGTTTTATTAGAAGCACTTTGTACTAAGTTAGAAGGTGACATTGCCGTTGCAAAAGCAAATGTTGAAGTCTACACTAAGAATGCCGCTGGTATCGGAGAACACCCAGATATCATTGGAGCAATTGATATGGAAATTGCCAAGGCAGTAGAAGCAGAAGATAAACTAAAATTTCTCCATGACCACTTTGGTTATGGTTTTGAACAAAGACACGGTAAATAATATGTACGAATACAAATGTGTCATTGACCGTTGGGTTGATGGTGATACAGTTGATGTTGATATCGATTTAGGATTCGATGTTGTTCTCAAGAAACAACGAGTAAGACTATATGGTATTGACGCATGGGAGTCACGCACTCGTGACAAAGAAGAGAAAGCAAAAGGTCTAGAAGCAAAAGAGTTTTGTAAGAACTTTTGTAAAGAGGGTGAACCTGCAATTCTGAAGACTAAGACTTATGATGCTACTGGTAAGTATGGTAGAATCCTAGGTGAGATTTGGTCGGCAGGAGAGTTCGGTGATAAATCTCTAAATCAATATCTCGTTGAGAAGGGTCACGCAAAAGAATATTTTGGTGGCAAAAGATAAATGAGAGTAAACATCTTAGGCAATGGGCCTCAAACAGGTATCTACGAAAGAGGGACAGAAGGTAAATTACTTATCTGTAATATGCCACCTTTCGAAGTACCTAGAAATGAGGTGTATGCTACCTGTATGGTTGACTTCAAAATGATGAAGGCATTACAGGAAGGACATATCAGATTAGATATGTATGATTGGATTCTTGGTAATCGTCCAAAGGTTTGGATGGAACAACAAGGAACATTCTACATGAAATATAGTCACCTGATAAAAGGTTTCTATACCCATGTACCTAAGTATGCAGATGTGGGTGGGGACGGAACAGTTCAAGCACACACTAATTTTAATTGTGGACATATGGCAACTCATTTTGCATGTAATAAAATGAATGCAGATGAAGTACACCTATATGGATTTGATAGTATCTTTGATATGAACTTGGAAAGTTTTACTGACTTGTTATTAGAATCAGACAGAGGAACACAAAATACTGTGAGACTTGCAAACAATTGGAGACCAATCTGGACAAACATGTTCAAAGAGTTTCCACACACTAAATTTGTATTGCATCATGTACATGACAATATCAAAATACCAATCACAAAAAATGTGGAGATTGTTGTAAAAAAGAGTTGACAAAACATGTAGCATTGTGCTATAAGAAGTATCATGCACATGTAGCTCAACTGGAGAGAGCAACAGTCTTCTAAACTGTAGGTTGCAAGTTCGAGTCTTGCCATGTGCGCCATTTAAGAGGAGTCTAATATGACACGACAAGAAGGACTGGAAGTATTACGCAGAGAATACCCAGAGATTCCAGAAGACGATAATAACTATCGTATCTTCAAAATGAATGAAGGTTTTACCTTCGATATGCTCTCAGAGAGCGATATCAAATACTACAAAACGATAAATAACTTTGTGGATGACGATAAATTAGTCGTTGTTGAACAAAGTAATATCGTTTACGCAGAGGAGTAATATATGTTAGAATATATCAAAGAGAAACTAGTATTAGTAAATGAATACATCCAAACTACTTGGGAACTAGTCCAAACAGAAGTTGGGATGGCAGTTGGTGTTATTAATCTTTTAGTCTTCCTATTCGGTGGTGGAATCATCGCTGGTGCTACTGGTGTGATTGTTATTGCACTTGTAGGTCAAGACTTTTATGACAAGTATTTCTAATGGCAAGAGAATCTTATTGGGACTACATGGGTCGGAAGATTCGTGAAGCAAACGAAAAGCAAAAGAACAAACCAGTAGGAGAGTTACTTGCCAGTGACGAGCAAACTAAGGTTTGTATTGAGGAACTAGAGAAGAGAGTTTCTAAGTTAGAACAACTAGTAATCTCTATGAAATTGGATGTACCTAAAGAACCTTAATCTCTTCGTGCTTTTTCTTTTTCTTGCTTAATCCAACTCTGTGCTTTCTGAGATTGCGGTTCTTTATTCGTAAATTTCATTGCATCTCTGTAAGCACGGAGAGTCTCTTTTTTGAAGTCTTTATCGTCTGAGTTATCAACGATTAGCATATTTGGTTTTCCAAACATTCTCTGAAAAGCACCAATATTACTTTGTACTATTTTCCACATCTTGGTTACTTCTTCTCTACCAAGAGTTCTAGGTCTTGCTTGGTCTCTCTTGACCGCAGTCTCTAAATCAGTGTTGACAAATATCATAGCAGTATCATAACCCAATGCCTGAACCGACTTCACTTGTTTACTTATTTTTTGAAAGTCTTTTCCAGTACCATCTACTACTATTCCTAATCGACCTTTCAAGTACCGTTCTTGCTTTTTAGCAGTAAGTCTTTTTGCCTTACCACGAATTTCTTGTCCTTTGACTGAGAAGATATCGTCAGGTTTTGTGGTAAGTCCTGCTTTCTTGAGTGATACTTCAAAGGCATCGTCAGAGTTGACTACCTTATATCCCATACTGGTTAGACCAGTTTTACCAACAATAAAAGATTTACCAGACCCAGGCCCACCTGCAAGGAATATTGCCTTGAAGATTGCAGGGTCATTAACACCTTCTGTAAATTGTTGAAATGTTAACATTAGTATGCCTTAAATGCTACTTTTTGTGCAGGTGCTACTCTATTAATTAATGCTTTAAATCTCTCATTATTATGATGAGTTTGTGGTATTGTATTTGTATTTGAAAAATCTAGAACTTTTGTAAAGTCTACTGAAGTCCCACTGATTCTTGTTGGAATACTAACACCTTCTGCTAGTGCTTCCTCTACTGTTTTTCCGTCATGAAGTTTTAATCTTAAATCATGATTCTCGTAATAGTCTAATACTTGAAATCCATCTGCTCCATAATTAGCAAAGTCATCCTTTACATCTGAAGCAGAATAGGTATTACCACCTGCATCAATACCTTGTAAGAAAATTAAATCAAACTTGAAAGGAGCATTTGTATATTGATTGCTTGTGATTTGCCAATCATTTACATTCAATGCATATTGTTTGTTACTCTTGTATTCCACTACCCCAAACCTACTATATAGATGTCTCCATAATGTATTCTCTTCTACACTACCTGCTTGAGGTAATGACACATAATAATCTGTTGAGGTATCAAACCACTTAGCAACAATCGGTGTCATCATTCCACCAACATTAGATTTATTCATTCTATCATCTATGTTGGGGTCTACATATAAATTTGAGTGTTCTGTTTCAACCCACCTAGGGATGAATAAAACCTTTGACTTGTTCAAATCTTCTACCACATTTGATGCAATAGAAGCAGTGGTAACATGACGATGTAATGATTCTTTTATTTTTAAAAGTTTATTTGCATCACCATTTAGAGTAGATAATGGGTTAATGTCCACAAAATATTCATTTACATAGGTATTTATTTTTTGAATTAATTCAATAAATGATTTTTCAGATACCAGTTTACTTGTATAGGTATCATCATCTGCTTTTTGTTCGATTACGAGAAATTCATTTTGATTCATTAGTATATACTCATCCATTTAGTCCATGCGAGATTATCACCTGCTCTTACATAGAGAGGGTTTTTAAAATCCCATGAAGTTAGACCTACGACATTTTTATAACCATGTCTGTGTTGCATAAGGTCTTTTTCTTTCTTAACACCTCTAAGTGTTCTTGCTTCACCTCTGTATATATCAATTAAGTCAAACTCTTCTTTACAGTATGGAGCAAAGACTTTCTTAATATCACTTGCTTGATACTTACCCATCTGTTGTGCTTCAGTTCCCAGAAGAACAACGGCATCAAATTTTACTGTAGTTTTTGTTTTGAACTCTGAACCCAAGGTGTAGTATGAGTCTACATTCACTGATGATATGTCAAACTTCTCATAAAGTTGTGAATATATGGATTCACCACTCTTCACTTTAGTCACATACATTTTAGAATCATTGTTATTATAATGATGTACTATAGGTAACATATGGTCACCTGCATGTAAAACAGGGTTGAAACCTTCATCTGTTAATGCTGAATACTTTGAGTCTTCATATGATGTAACAACAAGAATTCTCTTGTAGTTCATAAGGGTAAGCATTGCTTCGATATGAACTGCATCCATGAAGAGTCCAGTTATTTCTTTTCCACGCATTTGATAACCTTTGTATCCATGCATACCGTGACGCACTTCTTCGATTATCTTTTGCTTTGTGTCCATAGGTATTGCTTTATAAACCCTTTTGGTTTTACCTACGGATTCTGGGTGTCCTTTAAACAATAACATGTTTCTATCCTATGTGCTAAAACCGACTGCTACACCTTTGACACCTGCATTCGCCGCAAAGATTTCATCTGTTGTACCTTTGAGTACCTTTTCAGATGCTCCACCTGCTAGAGTGAATGTTCCTAGGGCAACATTTGCTGATGTTTCTACTGTTACTAGATGAGCATTAGCAGTGGTGTTAATTACTCTGACTACTGAAGCATTACCGAAGTTGCTTCCGTTACCAGAGGAAGTTCCCATTGCGGCCTCTGTACCTAATACTTTTACTGCCATTGTTATTCTCCTGAATATATTCCTTGAATGATATCTTCAAACTGTTCTATTTTTTCTAATCGATTAGGCCACTTGATGAATTCTTTTTCTGGGTTTGCCTTTAGGTTCGATAACAATGGTTGTATTGCATTGAACAGTTTGTCAAGTTTTTGTTGGGTTTCCTCAACGGAAGAAGACGCAGAACTAGCAGTTGCGACTGCTGTTTGCACCGCATCTAGTTCGTCCTCGTCTACAAGGGTAAATCCAAAATCAAATAAATCGTCTGCCATGATACTATTTATACCTCTTTTAATCTTAAAAAAATGATTTTTTTAGTAAAAAAACGCTTGACATTTTGTGTTTTTCTAGTGTATAGTATTTATATAGTCAAGAGAAAGGAATTGATTATGTTGAAATTTATTGGTGTTGAGTTTGTTGGTCAACGGAAACTGAGTGTTCGTGAACAGAGAATGTTTCGGAAACAGGCAATTCAGTTAGCAATTGGTTTCTTTGGGTTTCCCCTACTGTGTGTTTTAGGTATCTTTTTGGAAGGAATGTAAGATGAATTATCCTATGAATGTTGATGGTGAGTTTCAAGCAGAACTTGAAGTAATTTTTGAAAATGGAAATAAAGGTGCTAAGATGTTCTATGGTGACTCCATGGATGAAGTCCAGAACTTTGCATATCTGGATTTGAAAGATATCATTTGGGAAGGTAACATTGACCCTTTTGGTGATATGAAGGTAGCATCGTTCAAAATTTCTGCCAAAAAGGCTTGACATTTTGTGCTAAACTTGTTATTATAATAACATAATTGAGAGGTAAACGATGAAAAATTATGTAACTGGATATGAATACACTGGACAGAATGAAGCAATTCTTGCTCAGTGTGGTGTTGAATC
>CEPA01055965.1_pt1 | contig 13317 bp, 17 predicted proteins | sample 356241 | NCBI WGS metagenome assembly CEPA01 (sample SAMEA2620542, study PRJEB7988) | marine metagenome | biome: marine biome (ENVO:00000447); feature: surface water layer (ENVO:00002042); material: "saline water (ENVO:00002010), including plankton (ENVO:xxxxxxxx)" | depth 5 m
CTAAGAGCCCAAAAAATTAGCAAGAAGAATATTAATATTTGGTTTGCATCAACATCAGTTATTAATATTAAAGAAGCAACTCCTACGCTAATAAAAGAAATGCTGCCAATTAAATCAAAAAAAATGTCAGTTTTAAAGGCATATGAATGCATGAAAGATAAGGTATTCAAAATTAAAATAATAATTGTGAAAATATAAACTATAGGAAAATTATTTATTTTAATTGAGTCAAAACTTAATAAGTAAGTTATTGAAATAATTATTAAAAGGACAATTATTGTTGAAAAAAAATGTTTTATTGAAGACATAAAGTATTCATAATTAATTTAAATTGGATTTATAAATTTTCTCCAATTACAAATTTACCATCATTCCAAGAAGGTTCCTCATCAAGAAATTCCATCATCTTCATAAAATTTTCATGCTGTTCTGGTCTCTCAGCATTTGCTGTATAAGATTCCTTATCTTTAAAAATTGCAATTGCAACAAGATCACCATTATTGTCTGGATCTAGAACATACCATGCTAATCCGCCGTCAGGCTTTTCTTCATTGATTTTAAGGTGATTAATTAATTCTTCTCTTTTACCTTTTTTTGGCTTCAAATTGAATATGCTGCCGTACAATCTATCTCCTTAAAATAAGAAATTTATTCAACAACTGGCCTAGCTTCAGGAATAATATCGTAAATTCTTTCTGAACATCTTGTTCTGGAATCTTCTACATTATATCCTGGACACATTAAAATCATGTTTCCGTAAATTAAATAACTAAGGTATTTAGCTTTGGGTTGACCATTACCTGCATGAGTGTTACCAAGCCTTTCAGCTAGGAATGCTCGATGCTTTATATCTGGAGTCCATAAAGCACAATCTTTTGATATACAGCCATCTTCACCAGTAGCATTTTCTACATACTCAGTACCCATTGAAACCGCATCAGCATGATTTGCATAAAACCTAACTTCATAATCGATTTTTTGATCATCAGGATCTATCTTATTTTTTATAAATCCGTAATAAGCTGATGTTGCACCAGGCAAATCATCAACCTTATATTTTTTTGATTGTTTGTACCCAATGTTTTTAAAATCATCAATTGAGAAAATTCTTTCCGTATCGGTAACAATGTCAACTAAGGGCACTAATTCTGTTTCTTCACTAGAACCACATCCAGTGAAAATTATTACTGTTATTAAAGTCAAAAATATTTTTTTCATAATAAATACATAATATCTTAATTTAATGATCTTTGAAAAATATAATTTAAAAATATTAAACTTCTCGTCATTAAATCTTTACTTTTTGACTGGTGACCCGCCTCGGGCTCGAACCGAGAACCTATTGATTAAGAGTCAATTGCTCTACCATTGAGCTAGCGGGCCATTAGGTAATTATAATAAAATTTTTAATTAGTAGAATATTCAACAATTTCATTGTCTGTTTTTCTTAACATTAATACTATTAATGCCCCCCATAAACTTGAAATTGATGAAACCCAAATTGCTAAAACATAGCTCCCAGATATATCAAACAATATTCCTGGAATAAATCCGCCAATTGCCATTCCTATTCCAGCACCAAAAAGCTGCCATCCGTATGTAGTACCCATAGGAAACCTTCCATAATACTGCTTATTTATAACTGGAATTACAGTTCCTTCTCCCCCATATGGGATACCAAAAAGAAAAGCGAATAAATAAAAATCAAAAATTGAGTTTGCCCCAAGTAAAATTAATACTGATAACCCTTGCCCTAAAAAAGATAAAAATATTATAGGCTTGCTTCCGTATTTATCACCGATAATTGGTGCTGCGAACCTACTTGAAATACTTACAACAGCTATTATGCTTAATACGCCTGAAGCTTGCACCAAGGATAATCCTTGATTAACTGCCATAGGTATTACTGCTACTAAAATTACAGCGTGACCAACACATCCCCAAAAATGTATATTAACTAAGTGCCAAAAACTGTCAGTTTTAAATATTAATTTCTGGTTAATTTTAGACCAAATCATGGACTTTTCTTCAGATTTAAAATCTGATTTTAGCCAACCGTATGGCTTCACACCTTTTTTCTCAGGTGAGTCAGAAAAAAAGAAAAGGCAAGCAAAAATAATTAAAGTTCCAAAAATTCCAAAAATTAAAAATGTATTTTGCCATCCAAAGTTTTCAAAGCAGATTGCAAGAGCTTGTATAGACAATGCCGGGCCAACACTCCAAGCAACCATCATTGAGCCAGTGCCAATGCCAGTACCTCTTTTAAACCAACCTACAACAGCAGGCACAATAGGCACCAAATATATCGATTGAGCTATACCTAATACAATTCCGTATGAAAAGTAAAATTCAAAAATTGTTGAAGAGTTAGCGGTTAGTATCATGCCAATTAAAAAAAGGAATGTGCCAAAAATCATAGTTTTTTTTGCACCAAAAATATCTCCTAAAATCCCTGCAATAGGACTAAAAAAAGCTGTACAAAGAGCAGCAATTGCATATCCAATACCAATCTCTCCTTGAGACCAATTAAATGTTTCAGACATAGGTTCAACCATTACGCCAAAAACATTCCTAATAGTGCTTCCAACCATTTGAATAATTGATGCAATAAGAACAATTATCCAAGCAAAATGCTTAAACTGATATTTATCATTTAAATTACTAACTAATGAAGTGGACATACAGAAATAAATCCCCTTTCCCACCATAAATCAACATTTTGACCATCATTTAATCTTTCTGAAATTCGATATTCTGAAAATTCTGCACCAATATATATTAATAAAGCAAATGAAAATAATATTGTTATCAATATCATCCCCAACCCTCTCACCGGATAGGTATTCATTTTTCAGAATTCAATATTCCAGATTGAGCCCAGTCTGATTTTTTTATGTCATGAAAAATTATATGCGTTGCTTCTGGTGTTGTTTTACCAATATCCACAATTATATCTGTAATTGCTTTTGCTACTTTAGCTTTTTGTTCTTTAGACCTTCCATCAAACCATTTAATTTCTATTGTAGGCACGTTTTTCTCCTTATTAAGTATAATTATGATTAAACTTTCTCATTACAATGAATAAAGAAAAAGAATTTATAAACATTATAAACAAAATACTAAATAAAGATTTAAAAAAAGACTTTGTTGTTGGTATTGGTGATGATGCAGCAATATTAACTTCAAATGGAAATAATAAAATGGTAATCTGCTCAGACACTATTGTTGAAGATATTCATTTTAAATTAGATTATTTTTCTTTTGAAGATATTGGATGGAAGAGTATTGCAATTAATTCAAGTGATTTAGCAGCAATGGGGGCAGTTCCAAATTATTTTACTGTTTCAATTGGGTTACCTAGCCATATAAATAAAAATAATTTTGAACAATTAATAATTGGAATGAAAAAATGTTGCGATTCTTATGGCGGATTCATTGTTGGAGGAGATATAGTAAAGAGCGACAAATTATTTATATCTATATCTGCAGTCGGGTCATTACACCAAAAAAAATTTTTAACAAGAGATTCTGCTAAACCTGGCGACAAAGTTGCTGTTACAGGAAATTTGGGAGATTCTTTAGGAGGATTAAACTTACTCTTAGACAATAAAAAAGGGGGTAGGCTCATTAACAGTCATTTAAAGCCTGAACCTAAAATTATTGAATCAAAAAAATTAATAGAATCAGGCGTTAAGTGTTGTATGGATATTAGTGATGGCTTGCATAATGACTTATTAAATTTATGTGAAAGCAGTAAAGTTAGTATTGAAATAAATATCGAAGATTTACCTGTCAGTAAAGAATTAAAGAGTGAATTTTCGGATAGATTTATTGATATTGCTATAAATGGAGGTGAAGATTATGAGCTTCTTTTTACTTTTGACGAATCAAAGATAAAACTGCCTTTTAATTATTTTGTTATTGGCAGTGTTGTAAATAAAAACGAAAATAATGTTCTCTATAAAAATAAAGGGAAAATCATAAAGCCTAAATTAAATACTTGGAGTCATTTTGAACAAAATTAAATTAATATCCAATAGCCCATCTGAAACTATCAAAATTGGTAAAAAGATTTCAAAGTATATTGGTAAAGGAAAAATTATTTTTCTTGAAGGTAACTTAGGGGCTGGGAAAACAACACTAGTCAAAGGAATAGCAGAATCTTTTAATTGTGATCAAATTGCAAAAAGCCCAACATTCATTTTAATTACAACTTATTACGGAGATATAAATGTTAATCACTGTGATTTTTTTAGATTAAATTACCCAGAAGAAATTTTTGATTTAGGCTTAGAGGAGTACCTAGAAGAAGGGAATTTGATTATTGAATGGCCTGAGATTGCTAAAAAATATTTACCAGAACCAGATTTAAAAATAAAAATAGAGATTGATAAATTATCTGAAAAGAGAAATTTAGTAATATACTCGCAAGAATTAATCAAAATTTAAATATGACAAAACTACTTACAATTGATACATCTTCAAAAAATGCCTCAATATCTTATTCAAAAGATGGTTGCTTAATTGATGAAAAAAATTGGACTTCAAAAAATAATCATAGTATTGAATTAAGTGAAAATATAATCAATTTAACAAATAAAAATAACTTAAATGTAAATGATCTCGATTATATTTCAGTTGCTTTAGGCCCAGGTGGTTTTACATCAATTAGAGTTGGTATCAGCTTTGCAATTGGGCTTTCAAAATTTAATAAAATTAAATTACTTGGACTGCCGACTTTTGAAATTGAATTTGAGAAAGTAAAAAATACAGATCATACTGATTTAATTGCACTTATTCCCGCAGGTTTTGAATCTTATTGCTGGAAATCAATAGACAATATTTCAACCAGAAATGTTGATGGTATTTTTGCTATGAGGGACTTTAAAAGTGTTTTTAAAAAAGGAACTTTTTTCGGTGAAGATACAAATAATTTGGCTGAAATAAATTCTGATTATAAATTCTTTCCAGAAATAAAGAGGGAGCCTAAGTTGATGGTTAATTTGAGTAATAAATTAATTAATGAAAAAAAACAGGAAAAATATTATGATTTAGTTCCTATTTATTCTAGATTGCCGAATATAACTAAGAAGAAGGAGAAAAGATGAGTAATGAATCCACGCTTGTATTAATTAAACCTGATGGGGTAAATCGGGCTTTAATTGGAAAAGTGATTGAAAAGCTTGAATCAACCGGCTTAAAAATTACTGGAATGAAACTTATATTAATTGATAAAGATCTTGCTTCAAAACATTATGAAGAGCATAAAGATAAACCTTTTTTCTCAAGCTTAGTAAATTTTATTACCTCTAGCCCAGTTGTAGCACTAGCTTTAAATGGTGAAAATGCTATTCAGAAAACAAGAACAATGATGGGGTCAACAAACCCTTTAGAATCAAGTCCGGGCACAATAAGAGGTGATTTTGGCCTATCTCTTGAGAAAAATGTTATACATGGTTCTGCAAATGAAAACGATGCATTAAGAGAAATAAAATTATACTTCTCAGAGGAGGAAATCATTAATTACGACAGGTCTGTGGATAATTGGGTAAGCTGATTAATGAATTCTTACTATTTCCTTAGCCGAACTCCAAAGGGATTCTAAGTCATAATTATTTCTTTTTTCGTCAAGTAAAATATGCACACTCAAACCAAAATAATCTAATAGTATCCATCCTGTTTTCCCTGAACCTTCTTTGTGGTGTATTTTATTTCCGCTTTTTTTCATTTCTCTCATAATTTTTTGTGACAAACTTTCAAGATGCCTATCAGTTTGTCCAGTAATTAAAATTGAAAATTCAGAAAAAAGTGAAATTTCTCCTGTATCAAGAAGAACGATCTCTTCTCCAAGATTTTCAGATGCGATATCTGTTACCATCCTTGCATAATTTTCTAATATAGTTGACTTTGACATATTTAAATTATAAACATTTCTTGTAAACAAAATAAATTTATTATGAAAAACTCTAAAAAAACTGTTGTTGTTGCCATGAGTGGTGGCGTTGATTCTTCCGTTGCTGCCCTACTTTTACACAATGAAGGCTACAATGTTATTGGGGTAACAATGAGGTTATTTCCTCAAAGTGAAGAAACAAATTACAGCCTAAATAAAAGTTGTTGCTCATTAGATGATGTAGAAGATGCGAGATCTGTTTGCAGGCAAATTAATGCCAAGCATTACTATTTAAATTTTGAGAAAGAGTTCAATGAACATGTAATAAATTACTTTATTTCTGAATACCAAAAAGGAAGGACACCTTTTCCTTGTTTGGCATGTAATGACAGATTAAAATTTGATTTTTTATTAAAAAGAGCTGAGTTTATGAAAGCTGATTATATAGCAACTGGTCATTACGCAAGTATCATTGAAAATAATAATGAATATAAATTGATTAAAGGTGTAGACGAAACAAAGGATCAAAGCTATGTTCTTTTTAATTTAACTCAAAGTATTATGAATAAATTAAAATTACCTGTAGGTATTTTCCCAAAAAATGAAATACGTAAAATTGCTGAGGATCACAATTTAATTAATGCTAAAAAACCAGATTCTCAAGATATTTGTTTTATACCAGATGGAGATTACAAAAAATTTATCAACAACAAAATAGATCAAAACGAGGGAATTATAGTTGATTCAAAGGGCAATAAATTAGGAGATCATTCAGGTATACACAATTTTACTATTGGCCAAAGAAAGGGCATTGGAATTGAATCAAAAGGGAAGCCTATCTTTGTTACTAAGATCTATCCAAGTAAAAATATTGTTGAAGTTGGGCCATCTAACGAATTAATGCAAAGAAAAGCATATATATCAAAAGTTAATATTATTTCTAAACAAGATAAAATAACTAACAAAGAAATATTTGCAAAGATTCGCTATAAAAGTACTCCTGCAAAAGGAAGGTTGACCTTGAAAAACGATGGAAATGCAGTATTTATTTTTGATGAACCTCAGAGAGCAATTACTCCAGGCCAGGCATTAGTTTTTTATAATGACAATGAAGTAATTGGTGGAGGATTTATAGAATACGAAGACTCAACATTATTAAAAGAAAAAAACAAAGAGACAGTAAAATCTTATTAAAAAATAATTTAAGAAAATTATCCTCAACTTTAGTAAATTTACCTCATTCATCAATAGAGGAAGAATTGTTTAAACACGGATTCAAAAACATTGTTGGAATTGATGAAGCTGGTCGAGGATCTCTTGCTGGTCCAGTTGTTTCAGCTTCAGTAATTCTCGAAAAAAAACTTTTAGTTGGGAACCCTTTTAAATTTAATGACAGTAAGAAACTACCCGTCAAATCAAGAAAACAAATGTTTAATCAAATAATTAATTCAAAAAGTATTTATTCAATCGGGGTATCTAATAATAACGAAGTTGATAATGAAGGAATAGTAAAGGCTACTAAAAATTCGATGAAAAAGTCTCTGAATAGCATAAATTACGATTATGCGCTTATCGATTCTATTGATTTAATGACTGAGAGGCCCTACTTTAACTTCAACAAAGCAGACTCAATATCTGTGAGCGTAGCAGCAGCATCAATTATTGCAAAGGTATGCAGAGATTCATTGATGTTGAATGTATATGATAAATTATATCCTGATTATTTATTTAAAAATAATAAAGGTTATGGATCCAAAAAACATATTGAAATTATGAAAAAAATTGGGATTTGTGCAATTCACAGAAAAACTTTTAAGCCAATAAGTGAGATGAATAAATAATGAAACTAGGCCTTTATGTAATAATCGATCCTTATAACATTGCCAACAAAAATTTTAATAAATTATGCACAGAAATAATTGAATCTGATATTGATACGATACAATTAAGAAATAAATATGGTGACAAAGAAGAGTATCTTAAGCAAGCATTTTTTATAAAAAATTTATGTAAAAAAAATAATAAAATCTTTATTATTAATGACAGAGTGGAGGAAGCTCTTGAGGTTATGCCCGATGGGATACATGTAGGAAGAAAAGATACTTCAGTTCAAAAATGTAGAGACTTATTTCCAAAAAAATTTATTATTGGTAATTCTAATGCTACTTTTGAAGAAGGAAAAGTTTCTGAAAAATTGCCAACAAATTACATCGCAATTGGAAGTTTATTTGAAACAAATTCTAAAAAAGATACAATACCATCGTCATTAGATGTGATAACAAACTTAAAAAAGACTAATTTCAAAAAAGAGATTGTGGCAATAGGTGGAATAAATAAAAATAGAATTATTAAGGTTTTGAATTCTGGAGCAGACTCAATTTGCGTATCCAGTGCAATTACATTGTCAGATAAACCAGCCCTGGAAGCCAATAATATAAAAAAAATAATGCAAGATTATGCAAAATAATAAATCATCCAATCTAAAAAAAATATCAAGAGAAGTTAATAGCAAATTTAAAAAGATTCATCAATCAAGGGAGCTTGGACTATCATTGTCTAGGGAAATCATAGGTATATCATCAAGATCTATTAGGTCTGCTCAAAGAAAAGATTTTAAAAATGCCGAAAAATTAATAAATGATGGTATAAAAAAATTGAATTCAGCAAAAAACAAATTAAATAAATTTTCCTCAGATATTAATACAACTTTTTTTCTAGATGGGGAAAAGGAATTATGTGAAGCAATTTTCTTTCTTTCTTTTGTTTCTGGATACAAGTTAACATCAAACAAAATAGACATATTTTCACCAAGTTCAATATTAAAAGGGATGGCTGAAGCTGCTAGCGAATTAAGACGAACATCCTTAGACAATATTAGAGAAAATAATCTCAAGATGTCTGAAAGTTACCTAACTGTAATGAATGAAGTTGTAGATTTACTTGAATCAATTGATTACCCCGAAGGAGTTACTCAAGGTTTAAGGAGAACTACTGATCAATTAAGAAGTGTAGTGGAAAGAACTCGGGGAGACATTACAATAGCTTTACAGCGTAATCAACTTGAAGAAAAAATTGAAACTTTTTTAAAAAAAATAGACTAATAGGAATGAGGTCAAAATGTCGTACTTAGTATCAATATCATCAGCAATAATTGGATTAATTGTTGCATCATATTTCTTTTGGAATGTTGTAAAAAGAAAAGTTAAAAATCAAGAATTATCTGAGATTGCTGGGCTTATTCAAGAAGGATCTGCGGCATTCTTAAGAAGAGAATATGCAATACTTTCAATATTTGTTATTTCTATGTTTGCAATATTATGGGTAGTTGTTGATGGAGATATATTTAATAAATTTAATTCAACTGACACAGATTGGGGTAAACCATGGACTTCAGTTGCTTATCTAGTCGGTGCAATAGGTTCATCAATTGCAGGTATTGTTGGAATGAACATTGCTGTAAGAGGAAATTCTAGGACAGCTGAGGCTGCAGAAGAAGGTCTAAATAAAGCATTAAGGGTCGCATTTAATACTGGAAGTGTAATGGGACTCACAGTGGTTGGTGTTGGATTACTTGGAGTAACAGTAATGTGGGTTCTGTTTGAATCACCATCAATAATTGCAGGTTTTGGTTTTGGGGCATCTTCAATTGCATTATTTGCTAGAGTTGGGGGTGGAATATATACGAAGGCAGCCGATGTTGGAGCTGATTTAGTTGGAAAGGTTGAGGCAGGGATCCCAGAAGATGATCCAAGAAATCCTGCAACCATTGCTGATAATGTTGGTGATAATGTTGGTGATGTCGCAGGTATGGGTGCTGACTTATTCGAATCCTATGCTGGCTCATTGATTGCAACATTATCTCTTGCTATTTTTATTGGGGTTCCTAAGTTAGGAATTGCGCCCGCAGATGATAAGTTAGTTATGCTTCCGTTAATTATTAGTGGGATTGGAATTATTGCTTCTTTAATTGGAACTTTTTTGGTTAGAACAAAGCCTAATGCTTCAATGAACTCTTTATTATGGAGCTTTAGAATAGGAATATTTGGAGCTGCATTACTAACTTTAATTGGAGGGGCAATTGCTGGATCTCAAAGCTTCTTAGATGTTCCTTTCGAATTAATTTATATACTAATAACTGGGCTTGTTGTTGGTCAGGTTATCGGAACTGCAACTGAATACTTTACTTCTTATGAGTATTTTCCTGTTAAATGGATATCTAAGCAATCATTAACAGGTCATCCATCAAATATAATTGCAGGTATATCTGTCGGCTTATACAGTACTGCTATTCCAGCGATATGTGTAGTAATAGGTGTTTTAATTTCTCATCATTTTGCAGGACTGTATGGAGTTGGATTGGCAGCTGTAGGGATGCTATCAACTCTTGGAATTACTTTATCGACCGATGCTTACGGTCCAGTTGCTGACAATGCTGGAGGACTTGCGGAACAAGCTGGACTTGACCCTGAAGTTAGAGAAAGAACTGATGCTCTTGATGCATTAGGAAACACAACTGCTGCAACTGGTAAAGGTTTTGCTATCGGGTCTGCAATATTGACGGCTCTCGCATTAATGTCTGCTTACGGACAAGTAACTGGAGTAACTTCTTTTGATATAGGAAAAGTTGATGTTCTTAGTGGAGTTCTAATAGGAGCTTTACTTCCATTTGTTTTTTCAGGAATGACAATGCAGGCTGTTGGTAGTGCTGCAGGAGCAATGATTGAAGAGGTTAGAAGACAATTCAGAGAAATAAAAGGTTTAAGAGAAGGGAAAAAAGGGGTAAAACCTGACGCAGCAAGGGCAGTTGAAATAAGCACAACCGGTTCATTAAAAGCAATGATTTTGCCAAGTATATTAGCAATAGTTTCTCCAATCCTGATTGGATTATTTCTAAAAGCTGAAGCACTTGGAGGAATGCTTGCAGGATCTATTGTTTCTGGATTTTTACTTGCTATATTTATGGCTAATGCTGGCGGTGCCTGGGATAATGCAAAAAAATATATTGAGCTTGGTAATTACGACGGCAAAGGTTCGGATGCCCATAAAGCTGCTGTAACCGGTGATACTGTTGGTGATCCTTTTAAAGATACTTCGGGGCCATCAATAAATATCTTACTAAAGTTAATGACAATAGTTGCTTTAGTTTTTGGACCATTGTTTATTGGCTAAAATTGATAATTACCCTATCCGACTCTTTCCATTCGAAAGTTTGTGGGTCAAAAGTTTTATTTACTTTAAAAAAAAGATTTCCTTTAACCATTTGATTTCTTGATAATTTAAAACTACCCCACAAAGGTTTTTCAATATTAAAATTTATATCATTTGGATTTAATGGCTTATATGTATATCCATCTTTGGATAATAAATCTGCAGATTGGTCATTGATTAATAACAATATTTCTCCTGAAGCTGCATTTATTACTTCGGTTTTAATTGAAATTATTTTACTTGAATCATTTGAAAATTCTTGCAATTGTTCTGGTTGGTTTAATTTGATGAACAAAGTTCTACCAGAAACATACAGATCTTCAGTAGAATTAAAAGGTTGAAAAATAATTGTGACAGAAATTAAAAAGGAGGCAATAACAAAGCAAATTGAAGTAAAAAGCAATAAATTATTTTTAATGAATTTCATTTAACTTTTAGCATAAACTGATAATTCAGATACAACACTTTCTAGGTTTTCAACAAGATATTTAATATCATCTTCTGTATTTTCAAGTGAGAGACTAATTCTTATAGATCCTACAGCAAGTTTTGGATCTATCCCTTGTGCAATTAATACATGAGAAGGTTCAAGTGATGCTGAGCTACATGCACTTCCACTCGATGCGCATATACCCGCCATATCTAACCCAATTAAAATAGGCTCCCCTTCAAAATTTTTAAAACATACATTTAATATATTTGATAATGAGTTTTCCTTCGGAGTTGCAATGAAATTACTGTATTTAAAAGAAGATAATTTTTCTCTGATGAAATTGGTCAACTTATTACAATGTTCATTAAAGTTATTTTTTGATAAATCTGCTATTTCTAAAGCTTTTGCTAAACCTACTATACCGGGAACATTTTCAGTCCCTGAGCGCCTTTGCCTTTCTTGGCCTCCACCCAAAATGATTGGGCTCATTGGAACACCTTTCCTCATATAGAGCAAACCGGTGCCCTTAGGTCCATAGAATTTATGCCCAGAAATAGTCATTAAATCAACGCCAAGCTCTTCAACATCTAAACTCAATTTTCCTGCCGCTTGCACAGCATCTGTATGAAAATATATATCTCGATTTAAATCAGCTGACTTTTTTTTAATTATTTGGCTAATTTCTTGAATTGGCTGTATCGCGCCAGTCTCATTATTGGCATACATAATAGATACCAAAGTTGTTTCAGATGTTATGGATTGAGCAAGCTGTTCTAGATCTACAAATCCATTATTATCAACATTTAAATAAGTAACTTTAAAACCTAAAGATTCCATTTCTTCCATTGCATGAATGACTGCATGATGCTCAATCTTAGTTGTAATTAGATGCTTTCCGGTGGACTCTAATGCCTTAGATACACCAATAATTGCTAGATTGTCAGATTCAGTTCCACCACTATTAAAAACAATTTCACTAGGCTTGCAATTTAAAATATTTGAAATGGTTTCTCTAGAAGTTTCAACTGCATCCCTTGAAATTTGAGCTAAACTATACAGGCTTGAAGGGTTACCATAATTATTAGAAAAATAAGGCAACATTGCATCTAAAACATCTTTTGACATTGATGTTGTCGCAGCATTATCTACATAAATTTCGTTGTTTGAATCAAATGGCATATTTTTATTCTATCAAAAAAGTTAAGCTATTGTTGAATATAAATTATTTATTGGCTATCATTTCCCTTTAAATATTTTGTAGGCCGATTGTTATGATAAATATATCTAAAATGTCTAAATACTATGGGGAGTACCCTGCTGTAATTGATGTAAGTTTTAATATCTCTAAGGGTGAATCAATTGGGTTATTAGGGCCAAATGGTGCCGGAAAATCAACAACAATGAAAGTTATGACAGGATATACTCCACCAACATCTGGAAATGTAAATATTGGAGGGCATGACATCATTAAAAATTCTATTGATGCGAGAAGATTAATTGGGTACCTGCCTGAAAGTGTACCCTTGTATACAGACATGACTGTAAGGGATTACCTGAAATACATGGGTTCTTTGAGAGGCATGAATAAAAATATCTCAAAAAGAGTAGATGAAGTTATTAGTCTTACAAGTTTAAATCAATACAAAGATGTCCTTATTTCTAAACTTTCTAAAGGATACAGGCAAAGAACTGGAATTGCCCAAGCTATATTACACAAACCTAAAATTTTAATTTTAGATGAACCTACAATTGGAATTGATCCTGTCCAAGTAGTTGAAACACG
>CEPA01052833.1_pt1 | contig 13310 bp, 7 predicted proteins | sample 356241 | NCBI WGS metagenome assembly CEPA01 (sample SAMEA2620542, study PRJEB7988) | marine metagenome | biome: marine biome (ENVO:00000447); feature: surface water layer (ENVO:00002042); material: "saline water (ENVO:00002010), including plankton (ENVO:xxxxxxxx)" | depth 5 m
CAATACCAGCAACTTCAAGCATACTCCCATCAAAAGTTAATGACGAAGAAGCACCAAATGCACCATTGTTATTATATTGTATTTGAGTATTTGCCCCTGCTGGTGTAGGATCGATATTAGTTAAATTTGAACCATCACCAACAAAAGAGGTTGCAGTTACGATACCAGAATAATTTCCTTGCTCTGAAAATACAGTTCCAAATCTTGCAGCAGGTCTACCTAAATTTGGTAATCCATGACTAATCGTATAAGGAATAAGAGAACCTGGAGGAGTATCAGAGAATCCTGTAGTCATTCTTAAACCATAACCACCACCTATCCATCCAGTGCTTTGGTCTGCATCTACCAAAAAGAATAATTCACCATAACTTCTTATGAAACCATCTGAACTATCATCATGAAAAGTAAGTGCACCAATAACGGAATTATATATGAGAGTGATACCATGATCATCATTGGGATTAGAACCAACTTTTGGACCAAAATAATTAAATTGACCACCAAAAGTTCCAACTCCAGTAACGGTTAAATTACTTGAGAATGTTGAAAATCCAGTTACATTTAAACTATTAAAATGTGAAGTTCCTGTGGTGCTAATACCAGGCACACCTTGTTGAATTCCTGTTAATGCAGATCCATCACCACTAAATGAAGTAGCAGTAACTACTCCCGTAGCATTTAAATTATTAACATCAAATTGAACTGTATCTGAAAATGTTGCGATACCAGAAAAAACAGGACCAGTATCCGTCAATCTTACAGTACTTAAACCTGCACGACTTGATATTTTATTTGTTCTTATCTCTGATACCATATCGTTTTTTGATTATTTATGCAGCTGAAATTGTGTTTCCAATGAGGATATATGCTGGTGCAATAGAGGTTTTGATAATAGTGAATGAGTATATGTCATAACCTGAACCATTTGCAGATGATGGTGGAGAACCTCCAACCCACACTCTTGTAATATTTGATGTCGATCCATCTATTGATGCAGTATTTGTACAATAGTGAGAACTTGATGCCACTATCAAAGTCACAGAAATAACCTCACCAGTATTCATCTTTGATGCTAATGATGTATTTGAATCAACTCTAAAATTAGGAGTGTAATTACCACCAGTTGCAGATGGATTAATAAAAACGTGCCCGTCAATCAAATCATAATTGAAAGTACCATTCAAACTTCCAAGTTCTAAATGCCCTTCTTCAACTTTTAATCCCTCGTAAGTAGCAGCATTGAATGTTCCAACATTTACAGTATCATTCGATGATAAAGTTACATTTCCAGTTCTACCATAAAATCCAGTTACATTACCAGTTACTGGACTAATAAATCCTGTATGTCGAACTTGAATATCTATTCCAGATGCAGGTGCACTTGAAAACAAAATTCCATTTGATGAAATATTATATGCTTTTGCACCATCAGTATCATTTGGATGTTGTACAACACCATCAAGAGTCACAAGAACACTAGTATTATTCGGTGGAATTCTTGAAAGATTGAATTCAGTTGTTGTACCGTCTCCAGTAAATGTGTCTATTTTAAAATCAACAGGATCAAAATTATTATGTATCTCTGCAATTACATGTCCCCAAAATACATCACTTGATAGAGGTGCATTTTTAAATTTAATATGCTTCCTATCTACAACTGTAAATCCCTCAACAAATGAACCATCATTTAAACTTGGTCTCTGTAGAACATTATTAATAGCAATCGTAAGTTGACTTGCATCTTCTAAACTAACTTCATTTCCACCACTATGAGTTATTTTAAATTTAGTATTAACACCATCAAAAGAATTGTTTAGAGTATGAGATGTGCCTGAACCTGCCACACTTGATATATTGACAACTTGATTACTATTTGCATTCCCTAATGATGTGGCGAGTTTAATTGTTTCATTAGTATCGAAAGAAACAAAATATGTTGTACCACTTGTTAAACCACCAATGCTCGATCCAGAACCATTATTATAAGTTACTCTCTGTCCCTGATAAAAACGATGTTTGGGAACTCTAATTGTGTTGTTGGTCGTATCTACAATACTTGCTGAAGTTCCATCAAAAGTTTCAGTGTAAGATGTAATATCATCTAATACCTTAAAATTATTTGTGTTAGAACCTGCAACTTGACTATTACCAATATAAGGCATCGATTCTGATTATACTTTTGACTATTTATCTATGATGTCTTCGTTAGGTTTGCAATTACTGTGAAGGCTGTACTTCCTGTTTTAATAATATTGTAACTGTATATATCAACTCCACTTGAACCACCACCTGTTGGTGCATTTCCTCCAACCCAGTTAGTGGTGGCAGTTCCACCAGTAATATTTACACCACCTGAATAACCTGCACCATTTGGAGTTGTAATTACTGTAATTGATACAGTTTCTCCAATAGCCATCTTAGTAGTGAGATTGACAGAGTTACTAAATGTAAATGTAGGGTTGGTAGATGTGGTTTCTGCAACAGTAAAGTAATGAACCATTCCATCTTCCAATTTTATAGTTGAGTTATCACTTAACTTACCAACAACAATATTAACTTCTTCACTCAACATACCTCCAAGATTTAATCCTCCTGAGAAAGTTGATAAACCAACTGCATTAACAATAGAAGGTGCAAAAGGTGTAAATTTAGCAGAACCATCAGATTGTAGTGTTAAAATATTTCCAGTTGTAGTGTCTGTGGTTTGTTTTAGATGGAAATTTAATGCAGGAATCTTAAAGTCTGTAGGGAAATTAGTTACTGAAGCAGGTTTACCTAATATAATTTGTCTTGAATCACCATTACTACTTACATCCGCTTGATGTCCTATAATAATATTATGATCACCTTGACCTGAATAATATCCTGCTCTCGTACCAATACATGTGTTTCCAGTTCTAGTGCCGAAATGATCTATACCAGCATAATATCCTACAAAAGTATTAGAAGAACCATTAGTCATTTCTTTACCAGCTCTAAACCCAACAAGACAATTACTACTACCAGCAGCGAGTTTTTCACCTGCAAATCTACCTAAAATTAAATTATCATTCCAACCATTACCATCAGCAGGTCTTGCTTGTGCATTTGCACCTTGAATGAAATCAGAGTTATCTGTTCTTGCAAAGTTATAAGCACCATCAAATTGTGCACCTGTACCATTATTAGTAAATGTGACACCTATACCAGGCATTCTAAAGGTTGTTATACCAGTATTACCTAAAGTTATTTCATTAGAAACATTTGTATTACTTGGTGCTGCTTCAAAACCAATAAGTATATTATTACTTCCAGTAATTAATTGTACATCTCCATTATTTCCATATCCTACACCATAACCAATACCTATATTATTAGCACCCGAACTGACATTATATAAAGCTCTACCACCTAGTGCTACGTTATTATCACCTGTTACTTGGGTTGAACCACCACTTAAAGTTTGATATCCAAGAGCGACATTCCATTCACCTTGACAATTAGAACCAGAGTAATTTCCTACGAAAGCACAATACGAAGCGTTAAGTGATTGATGACCTGAACCTTCACCAACAGCCACGTTATAATTTCCACCACTTGATAAATCTTTTAGAGCTCTATGACCGATAGCAACATTACTGTCACTATTAAAAATACTTTTACCAGCTTGATATCCAAATAAAGTATTATTAACAGAGTTTACAGTTCTATTAGTTGCAACATCTGTACCACCAACAGTATTGAATTGTACATCAGATAAAACACCACCTAAACTAGAACCATCCGCTTTGGCAAAATTAGATGCAGTAATTATACCAGAGAATGTTGCTTGTCCATTTGTTTCAACTGTAACACCAGTTCCAACAGTGAAAGGTCCTTTGGTTATATCAACTGTACCATCTGATTCTACTATAAATCTTTCCTTTGTGCTATCAGACGTATCCTGATCATATATTTGAAATTGACCATTATTTACACGAATATCATAATCATTTTCCTGATTTGTATCATTCAAACTAATTCTAGGCAACCCTGAATTAATTTCCATGCTATCTACCTGTAGATACTTGAGATAACTATTATCTCCTGTTGCTTCAAATTTAGTTGCAGTAACGACACCTGAAGAAACAATACCCTTTCTTGCAGTTATAACACCAACCGAATCTATATTCGTTACATCTTCATATGTTAGAACACCACCAACTGTTAAATCACTACCAACTGTTAAACTACCACTAAAATTTCCTGTAACTCCATTTATATTTCTCCATCTATCTCCTGCTGTTCCCAAATCATAACTATTGTTAATTGCAGGTCTTACATGTCCAGAGTTCTCAATTACAACTCTTTGTGTATTAGCAGTTAATATATCTAATGCTGTACTATTTGTAGTACCAATCTTTCCTCTATTACCAGCGTTTTGAAAAAATAGTGTTAGTTCGTTATTGTCACCAAATCTCGCTTTTATATCATCATTAAAATCTACTCCATTATTACCACCAACAGATGTTACTCCAGTTAACTGAGAACCATCGCCATGAAAGGCACTTGCAGTGACAATACCTGCGTTTGCTATATTATTACCTGTCAAATCAAGTTGATCACCAGATGGAATCTCCTGTATCTGATTCACACTTGTATTCAGTATTAATGGAAATCTATCTGCCATTATGATTAGTTACTTTCTTTTTATTTATGCTATATCTTCATAGCGATTGCATGATATGTTCCTGTTCTATCTAAAATTGCAAAACTATTATTTTGCAAATTGATTTGTACAACTCCTCCTGCTCTTTTTCCTACATTAAAAAATCGAAATACTTGTTGTGAAGTTGATGAAACAGTTGATAATACTACAATAAAACCTGCTGCTCCATTTGAGGGTGCGGTTGTAAAGGTTATTTGATTTTCAATAATGGTATATCCATTATTTGGTTCTTGTATTACACCACCTACAGAAACTAAAAGAGTAAAAGGATTACTTGCAAAAAATGCCTCTCCACCCAATGTCAAGTTAAAGATTTTTCTTGAACCATCAAAAAGAGTGGATATGTCATCAAGTTTTGCAAACGCACCAGTGCTTTGTTGGCGACCAATTAATCCCATTTACATTATTGTTTTGTTTCTATTTATAATTAAGACTCAGGTGCTTCATTATCAGGAGTAACAACTTCAGGTGATACCTCTTCCTCTGGAAGTGAAACACCAGTTTGTTGTAAGTACTCAATAATTCCTTGTAGTTTAAGTAATAAATCTCTCTTTTGCTTCGCTTGACCCTCAAGTTGATTTATTTCACTCACCAAACCTTGTGCTTGTTCAGTGACAGATTTCAAATGATTTTGCTGTTCAGTTGCCATAACTGTATAATAAGGTATATTTTATTATATAGCAGACATTCTAAATTGTCAATATTATGCCTGAGATTCTGTCCAAGTGATTCTGGATGAAACTTTTAGCGGTGTCACAGCGTTGATATCTGATGTATCAATTGGAATAATAGAGATTGTTAATATATCAGGTCCATTCGGGAATGTGCCATCACCACCTAGAATCGAGTTACCTAAGTCAGATATTTGAGAAATATCAAAGTCAGAGGTGTTAGTAAGTCTACTTGTACCTGCAGCATTTTCTTGACCACCAGATGCACGTAAGGAGAAGATTTTTGTTCCACCAATTATTCTATCACCAGTTTGATGCACAACCAACTCAGATAGAGATGGATTTGTAACAGTAGCGAATGAACGATTACTTATTTCTCCATTCAATATCAAGTCAACAGTGCAATCATGAGTTAATGTGATACCTAACTGTTTCAACTGTAACTGCATTCGGTTTACAATTTCTCTTTGTCCTAACGCACCAGTTAAGTTGTTGTCAACAGATGGTGCTAATCGAATACTAATTAATGGCACTTCGTTTTGAAGATCAACATCATCTCCACCTGATGCAGGAGCACCAATACTTACTGTTGTATTATTAGTAACATTTGGATACACTGCAGGTGCACCATAGTATGATCTATTTGATGATAAGTAGATGTAAACAAATACTGTGCTACCTCTATACTCTAGGAATTCAACAGCCTCACCGTCTAATTCTCCATTAGCGGTGTATAATGGAACTCCGTTAGAGAATTTACTTGCGTGTGTTGTATTAAATGGAATCCTTACATAGAAATCATATTCATAACGACTCCAGTTCCAACGACGTATTAGTCCTGAATTACCACTTGTATTTGCTGATTGAGAGTCACCGTTTGTAAAGTTTAATGTATTAGATGAAGCAGTAAATAAGTACGCCTTATCATCGTCAAATCTACCATCCATAATAACAGATGTACCCCAGTGGAATAGTGATGGAACATATGATGGTAATGTAGTTGAAGTATTTTCTATTTCATAACGACCAGGTATGTTTCCTGATCTCATATATGCCTCTTCTATCACGTTGTTATGAAGGAACTCATTCATATATTTTACGTGACCGTTCGCATCTTTAAATCCAAAACGTATCTTACCAGCACCATACCAAGAATAGTCAATGTATGCCATCTGTATCTTGGTTAAATCTAATACAAATCCAGAAGGTCCTGTGCCATCTGCTTTATCAATATTCCATTCACTTTGTGGAACTCTGATATCCTCGGTCTTAGTAGCAATCACACCATTTGCAGTCACACCTTTATATGCTGGTTGAATGTGCATTTCTGTCTTACTTGCAAGATGAGTAATCTTATAACTTCCTCCACGAATGACAACGTGTTGTCCAACTACAAGTTGACCACTGAAATTGGTTTCACTACCTGTAAGAATATTACTACCCTTAACCGCAGATACCGTACCAGATAATTGTTGTACTGATGACCTTCTCACACAGAAGAGTTGCTGTCCATCAAACTCGTAGAACATACCATTTTGGTAGTCAAATAATCCACAACGAACCGCACTGTTTGCCCAGTTATCAATATTGTAAGATATAACACCATCAGGTACTGATGAATTAGGAGGTGATGGTAGATAATAACTAAAATCAAACTCAGAGAACGCTTTGACTGGGAATGTACCGTTATATACTGGATCTGAGCATCCTTTAATTGTAACATTACTTGTTCTTGTTAATCCATGAGGATACTTAGTGGTTGCCTTTGCAATGGTTGTTGTAGGTGGTCCATCTTCAACTACGATTTGCCCAAACATAGTTGCGTGATTTTGACAATTATAGTAATAAGTTCCTGCTGCTACGTTTTGAGTATTCCAAGTAATAGTTCCAACATCATCCCCATTATTTGACATGCCACTTGTCACTGCATTTCCTGTACCTGTTCCTGCTTGAGTCTTTATCCAAAGAGGATGTCCAGATGCATTTATATCAATTATAAGTGTGTCGCCTTTCATAATAGTGATTGGACTATTCTCACCAAGAACTCTACCATCTCTATCATTACCAGAAATATTATAAGTTCCTGATCCGTTATTATTAATATCCAGTGTATACTGCTGGACTGGTAAAGCAGTTGATGCAGTACCAACAATATTATTAATAATTCTAGATGGATTAAAGTTTATCGCAACAGAACACTGAATACCTTTACCTGACTGATAACGGAAATACTTACGTGTCTGTCTCACAATTGAACTGTTAGGTGATGTACCAGCATCAATCTCTACTCCACCGTCAAATGGTCTATGTAAGAAAGCACCATCTGGTCTGGTATTAACCTTACTATCAATATAAAAAGTACCACCACCAATATTACTACCTGGAGGAGTAGTTATTGTAAGTTCTGTGTCGTCAATAACAGATGCAATTACAAAGTCTCTATATGTTGGTGGATTTGATGATGTATCTTTAATTTTAAAGTTATCTCCAGTTCTTAAAAATCTCTTAAATAGAGTTTCATAACCAGTAACTTTAGTTGATGTAGATGTAATACCAATCGTTCCTATACCAGCTGAAATTCCTGAAATCGAGGGAGTCTCCATGACAAATTGACCTGCTGATGTGGAACCTAAACTTATAGGATTTCCTGATTGAGCATTAAGAACTGAATCAGCAATTCTAAAATGATCAGGTCCATCAGCTATCGTATAATAAGTTTGTCCATTACTTAATCCTGGTATACCACCACCACTCTCTGTATAAACAAACTTTTGAGTGTTTTTCATTTTATAGTTTGGTTTGTTTATATAAACAGTACCGTCTATTGTTACTACCTGAGTATGACCAATTCCAAGTCCTCTTTTTGGAATTTGGAATTTAGAGAAATTACCAATTGAAGTTTCAGTAACTGTATCTACACTATAATACCCATCTAACATACCTGTTAATTCATCAGTTTCAAATGTAAATGGTTCTTGTCCAGCACTTGTTAAGTTATAGGGAACCTCATCACTTGTTTTTAACGAGAATCTATTAGCATTAATTGGATTACAATGAACTATTCCTTGTGCAAGAGTTGGTTGAGTTAGAACTGTTTTTATTGATGTTGCAATGTTACTCGCTACAGTAGCCGTATTTCTAAATGTTCCATTCTGTCCATATCTACCTGAATTAGTACCAGCTTTTATTGGAATCATTATATTGTACATATATCTCTGACCACCATAGTAACTAAAGTTACCATACATGTATGATGAACTATAATAATATGCGTTATATGCATAGTTTCCAGCATACGAACCAGAACTATAAGCAGCTGGCCAGTTCGTATTATCAATAACCATGTGCATTTTTAACATGCCATGATAATTACCAGAACTTTGAGGAGGGAAGTAATTAGCTACATAATGATATCTCCATCCATCACCTAATGATGTATTGAAGTTTGAATACTCGTTATGTCTCTGCCCTCCACCACGATATTGATATCTCCAACCATCTGCGTAGAAATAACATCTATTATTACTATCAAGTGAAAGATCAGGCACCTGAAAAGATTCAATCCAAAAAGGAACTGTTGAGTTTCGATTTGAATACGGTGTAGATTTATAATAAAATCCCTTTCCTGCTGCTTCAGTCGCTGCAAATGGATCCCATGAATCCTCTGAGCGTAAGTTTGTTTGTGTCTCACTATCATTATAGAAATATGGTGATCGATAGTATCTACTATTAGGTTGAGTGTAAAGATATAATCTACTTGTTTGCCAATAAAAATACTGTATTCCACCATCATAACTAGTATAATTTGCAGTAAATGGCGAATATGGATTACTACCAGTAAATAGTAAATTCACATGCTCTGATCCCATATCCGAGACCATCGTAGTTAATGTACTCTTAACTGCATTGTATGTAACATCAAGAGTATTAAGATTTGGAGTTACTGGTCCAGAAGTTGTAGTAGGTACCGAACCTGTTGTTGAAAATGTTAATCTCTGTTTGTCTATAAAGTCATGACCCGCAAAGTAGAATGAGTCTTTAGTAGGATTAGTAACAGCACCTTGAATTGAATATTGACCAGCAGCAGATCTTATTCTACTGTGAACTTTAATTCTATCCTGTGATACTACTGTTAAAGAGACAACACCACCATTAGGAACATCTGAGAAAGATGGTGATGTATTCCAATTAGTTCCAGTATCATTACGTTTTGAAATGTTAAGACCAGATGAAGTGTTTATGATTGCACCAGCACCAGTTGAGAATCCATGATTTGGAACATAAAGTGTGTCTGCCTCTTCTTCTTTTTGAAGGAAGAAAATATAAACTTCTTCAGCATTATAATTTTCATCATAATATGGACTGTAATTAAACCAGTTAAAATAATCTATACCTATTGATCCATTACTACTTGTTCTACTATAGTAATAATGATTAGTGAAATTATTGCCAGTACCATAAGTATAGTAACTACTTGTAGAGTTAAATCTTGTAAAGTCCTCTATAAAATCCCAACCATCAGGAACTGTGCCACTTTTTCCAAATGTAAAATTACTATTTCTAGCAGTGGTATACATGGGCATGTTATTGCTCATAATTCCAGTAGAAAGAGTTCTACCAGTTTTTGATGCAAGTAAATATCTAGGAGGCATTTTACCACCTAAACCATAATATCCATATCTGTTAGTTGTAGGATCTTGTGTATATGCTGTAAAGTCTCTTCCAGATCCTGAACCAAATCTATTATATCTTGTCTGAAAATATGTTCTATAATTACTTGAATTTTTTACAGCTCTTCTAATTTCATATCCTAATATTAATTGATGTCTTCCATAAGTTGATGTGCCTTGAGAGGTCAAATTTATAGTTGCATTACTACTATAATTTCCATTTGTTGTTTCACATAATGTGATTGTATCAGAATCAGGAGCTGATTTTACATAATAAATTTGAAATCTTTGAAGTCCTCCAATATGGGTATCACCTGAAGATGGAACATAAAGAAGGACATCACCTGCCTCTAATTGATGACCTACCCATCTAATTGTATTATTTGAAGTATTAACATCTGAACTAACGAACTTATGAGCATAAGTTCCTGTCATCATTTTTGTCTCTGTAAGAGATGGAGTATTATTTACCGTGCTAGTTAACGTATCTTGATAATCTACATAAGGTCTGCCATCTGGTGCGTTTGTTGTTGCACCTTGTGTGATGGTTATCTTTTTTGAACCAATTGTATTTGTAAAATATAAACTTGATCCTCTTCCAAATCCATGATGATAATCAGTGTTTAATTTAAGTGCAGATTTTGTAGCACCATCAGTTTCAATACCACCTACAGGATTTATTTCAATATCAGCTCCTGAGTAAAATTCACCTGGTGTTATAACTGTATAACTTCCATTTATAGTTCCAGTTGTTGCTTGTACAGTTTTAGCTTTATATACAAACTGAGTCTCAGATATTATTGAAGTAACAAGAAATTTACCCTCTGCAGTTCTTGAAGTTAATCCCTGTACGTCTATCGGTGCACCAACTGTGAGTCCGTGTGGTTGTAAAGTTGATACTATGATATTTTCCGTATTAGTAGTTGTGGTAACTGTAGTAACATCAGCGATTGAATATGTTGTATTACTTGCAAAGAAAGAAGGCACATTATTTACAAGTTCAACAGTTTCCCATTTTGTAGGTTGTAGACCATACTCAAAGTCAGTATCAATTAAGTTTTGTGGATTTGAAACTCTTAATTTACTTACGGGGTCTGTAAATGTCTCTGAGAAATCTACTTTCTGCTCTTGCTTATCTAAAAATATCTGTATTGAATCTGATGCACTCATAGTAGAGGTATCATATTCAAGAGTTAAAGTTGTTGTATTGGTTGATGCTTCATAAACAGCTGTACCGCCTCTGGCAGGATCAGCAAAGTTGAAAATTATTATCCCATCCGTAACGTTCGTTATTAACTGAAAAACTTTTAAAGGAAAGTTACCAGTAATAGTAATTGTACCTGCACCAGCAGCACCAGGTAAGAACGTACTATTATAAATTAATTTTTTTGCCATAGTTAAACTCTCAGTTCCCTATCAGTTTTTTTCTGTTAATCTTATTTATCCCAATGCAATTGCAAAAGCAATTGCCTTTGGTTCCGAAACACCGCTTCCACTAGTTTGAAAACTTGCCTCCCCACCAGGACCGACAGTTAATACCTGTCCCTCTAGTGGTGTTGACGCATGATCTTTAAGAACAAAATTAATACCAGGTATTCTAAACTTAGTAATATTTGAATCTCCTAGTACAATTTCATTATCAACAGTGGCGGATGATGCTTGTGCACTCTTACCAAGTATTAGATTATTAGCACCAGATGTCAAGTTTGAACCTGCACCTGTACCAGCAAGAGTGTTGTTATTTCCATCAGATCCAACAATCTTTGTTGATGATTCACCAGTCAATTGTGAAGCAGGTATTGATGTTAATGATGCACCAGATCCACTAAAAGTATTTGCTGTAACAATACCCGATGCATTCATCTGGTTTACTTCAAAACCAGCTGCGTGTAAATTTTGAGTATGGAATTGCAATCCTTGAGTATGTCCAAGAGTTAAAGCAGTACCAACATTAACAACGTTGTTATCAATCGTCGTTGACCCTGACCCAAAAGTAACAATACCAACAAAGGTAGCTTGCCCATTTGACTCAATGGTTATACCTGAACCAACTCTTATCTCATTGAAAGTTGATATACCTACATCAGTATTGATGTTAAGTTTACCCAACTCAGCAGGACTGCCATCAGGTTTTCTAAACTCGATTTTTGATCCCTGTGCAGTAAGATGGGTTATACCATCAATACTATTATTCCTAATTACAGCCATTTTAGTTTATCTCCTGATATATTTATCAAAGAACAACATAATTACCATCTACCGTCAATACGCCTTCAACATTCACTGGTCCTGCCATCATACCATTGAATGAAGTTCCTATGTAATGATTACCATTCAATGAATTATCATTTAAAATCATTCCATTACTAACATATAAACCTCTTGCAGAACCAACTCCAACACCTTGTAGATCCTCATCATTAAGACCTGTTGTACCAACTCCAACAACTGGTTGAGGAAAAATATGTCTATTTTGTCCCGAAGTACCTGAAATACTGATATCTATTGTATTTCCAGATAATTTAAATGTATTTCCAGCACCTACAAAGTTTAATGCAGTTAGAACTCCAACAGCAACATTAAGTCCACTTGATTGTATACCAATACCTTGGATACCACTTCGAGCTGTAATGACACCAACTGAATCGATATTAGTTACATCGTCATATGTTAATGTGCCACCGATTGTAACACTACCACTAATATCCAAATTAGTAGCACTTATAATACCAGTCGATTCTAAATTGTGTATGCTGACATCGGCTTCGGTGTGAATACCTGGACCGAGAACTCTAGTAAATGCCATTATAACTTTTTAGTTATTTATTATTCATCTGCAGTACGTGTTGATGGGAACGATCTACCATCACCCCATATGATGCGAACAGCACCAGAAGCACCATCACCACCTGTGGTATATCCACATCCACCTCCACCACCATAATCTCCTCCATTGGAACCAGTCGCACCATACGATGATGAAAATGAACCATTTGAACCACCAGATCCACCACCTGCAGCACTTATAGCGGGTGGACTTCCACCTGCACCCCCAGAACCATTAGATCCCTCTCCAAGAAGACCGACTCCACCGCCTCCACCACCAGGTTCATGTCCTGTATTATATCCAGCACCGCCACCGCCACCGCCAGCACCATCATGACCATAATAATCTTGACCAGCATGACCAGCATATGAAGTACTACTTGACCCAGTTCTTCCTCCATTTCCAGAGTAACCAGCTGCACCTCCACCTCCCCAATGATATCCTGCCCCCGATAC
>CEPA01173267.1_pt1 | contig 13238 bp, 14 predicted proteins | sample 356241 | NCBI WGS metagenome assembly CEPA01 (sample SAMEA2620542, study PRJEB7988) | marine metagenome | biome: marine biome (ENVO:00000447); feature: surface water layer (ENVO:00002042); material: "saline water (ENVO:00002010), including plankton (ENVO:xxxxxxxx)" | depth 5 m
TGTAGCAGCAGCTTCAGTTTTACCCCCTGTAGGAAGAGCAGGGTTAGTAGCTTGACCTACGGTAAAATCAGCTATGGTTGTACCCTCGTCTTTAGGTCTTCCGTTAACGGGTGTAGTTCCACCTGTCTGCATCCTAACTACACCACCACGTGCCATCTGCATAGCTTGTTGTTGATACTGCTGCATCTGCTGCTGTCGCATAGGGTCTTGAGCAACAAACTGGTTAAACCCGTCCATGCTCCCTTGATAGCCCATAGAACGTGCTATCTTTTCCATGCCACTTGGCTTGAATGCTTTAAACTGCATCATAGTTTATTTCCTTTTATAACTCATCAGGCCAATCATTTATTGGTGCGTTACCTGTAGGTTTACCATCACTATCAACAGGCGTATCAAACAAAGCCATAAATGCTGCATGGTCAGCCGCATTTGTTATGGCTGTTTCTATCTGTCCAGATTTGGTGCGAACTGCCGCCCTAAATGTTGTAACGTCTGACGGTATTGTTGTGGTGCTGTCCTCTGTTTTTCTTGTGACATACCAATCTGTTGCAGATAATTTATCATTTGCAGTCTGCTTTGTTTGCTCAATATAAATTGTTTTCAATCCCTTTGTGACTAATTGTTTACCTGTCATGGGGTCAATAATTGCTTTGTCATCATCATCAACTGCCTTAACATCAGTAAGTGACTTTGGTATAAGAGTTCCGTCAGCTTGTCTACCCCAATAAAAACGATTATCATAATATGCTTCAGATGCAGGTGGGTCTTCCCATGTTAGCCCTGCTGCTTTTTTGTCAGTATCAGACCAAATGTTCCAGTTATAAGGATGCTTTGTGCCAGCATCATCTGTCCAACCACGTCCTTCTTTAATTATTTTATTGCCATATTTCCACGGCATGGTTATCTCCTATCGAGCATTAGCATATTTAAAGGGTTGTTCTGCAAAAGCAAGGTAAGCGTAAGCACCGCCTGATGCGTTCCAAGGAACTGCGTTATTTCTAATTTTAAATCCATTACTTAAAAAATCAACATTATAAACAGCATTTGGTCCAAACTCGTTATAAGTTTCATTTGGAGTTATTGTTAAATCAACAGGATTATCTGTATTAGATTTGTTATTTTGTAACACCCAATCGTTAAGTGCGTTCGTTCTTTTTAACAAAAGATATGCAACACGAAATCCTGTGTAAACAAATGTGCCGTCAGGTTGTCCATTGCCTATGTATGAACCGATTTTACTGTAGCCATCAACACTGTGAAAACAGTATGCTATCATTGTTCCTGAACTGCTTGGGCTTCCTGCTGAACTAACAGAGAACACTGAATTGGTTGGTGCAGTTGCATTCCACGGGTCTGATGAAGAAGTAACTGCTGCCGCATTGCCATTTAATGTTATATAAGCTGACGCTCCTAAAGCAGAGTGATAAATATACCAGTCTGTAGAATTAGCATCTCTTTGCTTTGCAAGAATCCATTCTGGGGCTTGCGATAAACCATGCCCCACTGTAGCTGCAGAACCTGTGCCTGTGTAGCTAATTATACTAAATCCTGACTTAGTATTTTCAGAAACGTTTGATTGTATTGACCCACTAAAATTACTAGAACCAAAGGTGCTATTAGTGTTTATCTGACCACCCATACCACTGTGATAATGACAAAAATAATATAAAGTAGGTGCAGACGCTGCTACAGTAATTATTAGTTTGCGACTTGTAGCAGAACTAAATCCTGATACAAAAGCAGATTCCGTTACGTCAGAACCATCTAACTGATAAGTTACACCCGTGTTATATGTTGAACCACCACTATGACTTCCATTTGCTGTTTCAGATAGTTTCATGGGGTGTGAACTCATTGAACTATCTGATTGGTCAAACGTATAGGTTCCACCTTCTTGTAAATCTAAAGTTACTGCGCTTGTACCAAAATCATCAAATCTATATTTATTTCCACTATCTGAAACTACTTTTACTGTATAGGTTTTACTTGGAGTAGAACTGCCAGCTAGCCAGTTGTATGCAATATAAGTTTGTGAAGTTGTGTTCATTGAATAATCATTACTAGAAACTGGAACGTCAATAGTATTATTCGTATTAAAATTAAATGCGCTAAAAGCATACTCATCTACTTGTTGATTGGAGTTCATAAAGAAATCACCAATAACCCGATTGCCTAAACTGTGATGACCAGTGTTACTGCTTCTACTTTTTATCCAAACAAAACCCGGATTAAATTGTAATATATGAGGAGAAGTAGAGCCAATAGTTTGGTTAGAATTGCCATCTCCAGTGTATAACAACGTATTAAAAAAATCTTCTGACTCTTCATCTTCATTAGGGTCAATACCGGGGTCAGAAAGGTTGGCTGCACAAAGGGCTAAGAAGCCAGACGGTGGGCTGTAAAAAAAGTTTCCCACACCATTCGCATCTGATGCGTTTGCTGACCCACTTGTTTTATTATTAGCAAAAGAACTATCTTGACCAAAATTAACTACATTTATATTAGATGTTTGGTAACCTGAGTTGGCTGGCATCCAATCGTGCGTGTTAATGCTAGACACTGTATAAATTAAACTATTATTTTTATAGAACTTTAGTTCACCTGCATCAGCATCAAACGAACATCCAATTATATCACCCGTTGTATAACTTGTTTGAGATGTTGCTAATGTTGCACCAGAGGCTGTGCCATCACCAGATGCTCCATATATAATTGTTGATTGATAACCAAAACCAAACACATTTCCATTAGCGTCATACCCAACGTAGGCTGATGTATTTGCATTAGTGCCTCTGGTTATTCCTACGTTTGAAATATTTTGTGCTTGTATTAATGTTTCCCAATACCACTTTCCAGAGCGCATAGCAAAAGTACCATTTGCTAAAGCATAGCCACTGTCTGCTGTAAACTTTAGGTTGCCCTCTGCAAAAGTTTGAGTAGTGCCACTGTTTGTAAAAAGTGGATTAAGTGTACACCAATTATTCGTAGGGCTGTCTGGTACTTGGTCAGTTGTTTTCCAACCGCTGGTAGCGGTTAAGTCATGCCCTTCTCCACTAGTGTCATCACCAAGCGCAGAACTATCTTGAAACTTTAATCTAAAACCATTGTTTCCAAATGTTAGGCCAGAGGTATCTTTGGGTATCCAAATGCCAGCTTTAGTTTCAGCAAACTCTGTTGGGGCTAGAACGCTACCATCAATAAAATGAACCTCTGCCATATAGCCATCAAATGGATTCGATGTGCTATTATTTGATGCGCCAACTTGAATAATCGTTCCACTTTGGTTTGCATATCCCGGTCTATTTGACGGCAATGTTCCTGTAACCGTTTCTTCATCACCGTTGATATACATTCTAATTCTGCTTGCGGCTGTTCCATTAGCAGAGTCAAAATTTAAAACAACATGATACCATGCTGATGGGTCACGCAAAACACTGTTTCCATACAAAGCATAAAATGTGCTTACACCATCTGAGTCATAAAAACCTAGTTTGTGGTCACTTCGCAAGTAAAACGGAAACTGTCCTGTAGAATTATCATAACCACCAACAATCATTCTTGATGCGGCTGATATATTCCCCAACTTAATCCAAGCAGATATAGTATATTTTTTCTCTAAAGTTGGAGAGACTTGTGTCTTGTGCAGATAATTAGCATCCCCATCCTCAAACCGCAATGATTGGTCTATGGTATGTGGATAAAATATTTTAGGTTTAAACCACTGTGAAGAGCCTAATGGACCTGACATTTATTTTTCCTATGAGAAAGCAAGCTGTGGTTGGCCCAACAATATAGAGTTATCTGCTTTTATAATATAAGGAACTAAATCAACTGCACTATTTGCAGAAGAAAGAGTTATAGAACCACCGCCACCCGGTACTTCATAATCACTAGCAACAGAAAGAGTTCCTGCTGAACTAGAACTTGGTTGAGTAAACAGTATAAAACCAGATTGACCTATGTTACCTGCTTCTGTGGTTGGATTAGCTAAAGTATTTGACCCCGAAGACAATGTTACAAAAAAGTTTTGAAAGGTATCAAAGTCTAAAGTAAGACCACTAGAGGTATTAGTATTACCCTGTAAACCTGTGTTATATGTAACTGCCCCGTTGTATACAATAGTTCCTGTATATGTACCACCTGTAGCTGGCACAGTATCAGCTACACTAAATATATCGTACACTACAACTTCAACTACATCACTTGCAGATAGAGCAGATAAACCAGCGATTGTGTTAGCAGTGTTTGTGTTGTAGTCTGTACCAGCAACAAGTGTAACACCATTAAGCGTAACATCTACGTATAAGCCATCTGTAAATGCAAGTGTTAAACCATTATCATCTACTCCAGACAAAGTTGTTTCGCTACCAGATGCAGTATAATAATAGCGTTGTCTAACACCAAACTGTGGGGATTTACCTATATACGGCATTTATGACCACTCCTCTTTAGGCGCAGTGGGCCATGTTTCTGATTGTGTATCAGATACGCTAGCATTATCTCTTCGCCTTATAGCACGCAAAGAGGCTCTATAAGCTGCAAACGCAGAAACACAATCAGCAGTTAAACCTGAATTTGGTGATTGTGTCCAATCAGTTGAAGCAAGAAGATTTTGAGATACAATTTGACTATTCATAACTAAACACCTTTAACGCCAAAGATAGATATAGTTCCAAAAGCAGCAGCTTGTGTTGCTGAAAATGAAACATCTGTCCCAAGGCTATCCCCTTGGATTATGCCAAAAAGAATATCTGTTGATGTTCCTGATAAATCACCGAATTCATCCACAGAAAGAAAATCTTCTTGCCAAATGCCATCAACATCAGTTGACAAGTATTGGTTCATCACTAAGTTTCCTGTTATTTGATTAGCTAAAGTTGTAGATTGAGTATTGTGAATCCTCGCAGTCCCTGTAAAGGTTCCACTCCCTGTTGCAGCTATAGTTCCACCAAATTGATGCACCCCATCAGTACTTGTGTGATATGATTTGCCATCAGTGGTTGCACCCGCTTGATTGAAACTTGACATTCCCACAACATTATTTGTCAAACGAGTATTAGCATTTGAAAAACTTGCAAAAATATGTCTAGCCGCACTATCTCCATTTCTTATAATATCAAACTCAACTTGGTAAATATCGTAAGAAGAGGAAAAACAATTTGTGAAATCAAAAGCTGTAGTGGATGCACTACCTTGTGCCACAGTTTTCTTTTCTATTAAAACCAGCCCACCGCTTGGAGTTGCGTTAGCTACAGTTTGACCTCCAGCTACATCTGCTAAATCTCTTGCTCTGCTCATACTGTTCCCCTATGGTTTTTCAGGCCAACTCACATCATCAAGTGATGTTGCTGTTTTTGTAATATCACGCAGAGCTTGCCTATAATCTTTTTGTGCTTGTGTCATAGTGCGGTCAGATAAAGCCCAAACATCTGTAGCCTGTAGTTTTTTATTACGTTCAGTTCGCAAATAATTTAATTTTTCTTCAGCAGTAAGTGTTGGCTGAGTATACTCTATTCGCTCTACTTCACCTGTAATTGCATTAGTTCTTTTTTCTATAGCCATAAATCACCTACTTGTAATACGTCTTAACTGTACCGCCACTAAATGTTCCAGCACCAACAACCATTCCAATTCTATCTAATGTACCACCTAAAGCGACTCTTCCAGCCCAATGTTCTACAACGTCATAATCACCATCACTATCTCTCACAATCCCATTATATACCCATGTATTAGAATCTATATTCCAAAAATAAAACTGTCCTGACCAAGTAGAACCTGACCCCCAACTTCCCATATCTCCAATTGCAAAAGTCGTATTTTCAACATGACCAACAACATTGTTAGGGTCGTAAATCCAATTTACAGAAGACTTGTATCCGCTTGTTACTAAGCCGCTACTTATTCCTAATCGTATGCCCCAAGCAGACGGGCTAGCACTAGAATGAGTGACACTATCCCAAGCCATATATAATTCAGTGATTGTGCTAGGTATACCAGTAATAGTTTCTGTTGCGGCATCAAGTGTTCCTATAGAGGCAGTTTCAGTCCAACCACTTAATGCGTCAGCACTCATGCTTGTAGCTTTTATTTGAGATAATGCCATTATGACCACTCCTCTGTAGGTGCATCAGGCCACGTTGGATTAGATGGACTAGTCTTGCGTATAGTTCTTATAGAAGCACGATACGTTTTAAATAAGGCTACGCAATTATCTGTTAGACCGCTATCTGGTAGCTGTGTCCAATCCGTTGCTTTTAATATAGCATCAGCAGTAAATTGAGGCTGTTTAGAAGATACAGGATTATAAGAAACAATATTTTTATAGTTTGCCATAGTTTATCCTATTAAATACCCATAAACTTGTGTATGTGCTGGACCTTCATAAATAGTTACGGTGCTACCTGTTACATTTCTAAATGTAAGCTGGTCTCCAGCTGATAAATTTGCAACAAGGTCTAATGTAACATTTCCAATTAAATCTTGTTGAACATATGAAATAATTGAAGAGCCTTGATATAAAGCTATAATCATACTTTGAGATGTGTTATTATTAAAAACATTACCCCCAATATGATACAGACCATCAACAGGAACACCTATTACTCCTGTTGAACTAGTGTATGTAAATCCACGTATACCTGCTATTGAGCCAGAAGTAGCAAACGCAGTGTGTCCTTGAGTTGTGTTGCCAAGAGTATCGCCATTATCATGGTTACTATCACCTGCATTGCCTCCTAATAAAACAAAAAAGGGTATAGCTGGTTTAAATACACGTCCAGTGCTATCAATAGTCAATCCTGTATTACCACCAGACACGACATTAATAGTATCATCAGTGCTTGCTTCAATCTTACTGTCTGCATCAGCATCTAATATTAAGTTGTTACCGTTAATATCTACATCACCACTAAATGTACCAGTTGCAGCCTGAAGAGAAGCTCCAGCAGGATGAGTTGCAGTACCTATAGCCTGCGCCTGAAACACTACATAAAAATCATCAGTAGTTTCTACATCACCTGTCATAGTAAGTGTTGTAGTGCCATCTACAGTATATGCAACACTTGGCTCTTGCCGCACATTATTTACAAATACTTCAATATCATTCGCACTGCCAACTGGATTATTTAGGGTAAACCCTCTTTTTGCAGGACTGCCAGTAACACCCGTTAAATCTTGGTACTCAACAGATGAAAATCTATTTGTTGGGTTAGTACCTATATAAGGCATTAGGTTATCTCCATAATACTCAAAGTAGCATCAATTTTTCCAGCAACATCACAGTCAATTTGTATTTTATCACCAGAACTATTTGCATATTGAAGAACAACTTTATTACCCGCTAGTAATTCTACAGATGCACCTGCTGGAATAGGAATATCTTTTACTAGAAAAACAGTTTCATTTGTTTCTGTATCTGCTGTATTTGATACCAGTTTAACATCAGCAGTTACCTGACTTGTATGTATATTACATAGCATAAGACCTAATACAACACTAGTTGTACTAGATGGAACTGTGTATAAATCTAATGGTGTACCTGCCGAAGTTGGCATAGCTGCATTAGTTTTAACTTTAAAAGTGTTTGCCATTTTTTACTCCAAAGCTGATATAATTATACCAGATTTCTCCTTTTTTGTCAAGCGTTAATTATCCAAGTGCAATTGCTAATGCTGTTGCTGATTCCTCTGCAAATGACCTTGTAGAAACTGTTCCTGATTCATCCGCAAATGTAAAGGTTCTGTCTGCAGTAGGATTGGTTATAGCAAATACTGTTTCATGGTCATCTGCAGAAGAACCTTCAAAAGTTATACCTGTATCTGTTATATTACTTGCTGCACCAACCTGAGTAGCTATATATGCTTTAATAGATTGTTGAGTAGCTAAAGCAGTAGCACTATCTGTTGCCATATTATCTTCATCAAGAATGGCAGTTACTGTTGCACCAGAAGCAAGTGTTAAATTTGTACTTGCTGTAAGATTAGTAAACGTACCAGCAGCAGCACTGTTAGCACCTATTGTTGTACCATCTATCTCACCAGCAGCAATATCTACTTTGCTAATATCAACTTCACCAGTACCATTTGGTGTAAGTGCAATGTTACCATTAGTATCTGTAGATGTAATAGCGTTGCCATTAACATTAATATTATCTACCTGCAGTTCTGTAACAGCACTATTAGTACCTAATGTTACAGCATCAATAGCACCGCTATCAATATCTACTTTGGTAATGTCAACTTCGCCTGTACCATTTGGAGTGATAGCAATATTACCATTTGTATCTGTGCTACTAATTGTATTGCCATCAATAGTAATGTTATCAATGTCAACTTGCGTATCCATAACAATAGTACCGTCAGACTTAATACGCATACGTTCTGTAGCAGCAGCAGATGTATTTGTTTTAAATACAAGGGCAGTAGAATTATTGTCACTAGCAAAGGTAGCTTCAGCTACAGCTTCAATAGCTGCACCATCAAGAATAGCATCTGTGCCACTACCCTCATCAGGAGCATTAAAGGTTATCTTACCTAAGACATTACCACTTTCAACAGACGTATCACCTGTCTGTAAGTTAAGTTCAAAACCTGATGCTGCTTTAGCTTGTACACCTACGTTGTGTTCATGGGTAAGTGTTATTTCTTCATCTACACCTAATTTTATAACACCACCATCTGAAAGCACACTAATGTTACCGCTAATGTTAGCATTTGTACTAACATCAATTTGACCAGTTACGTTTACACCATCTGCATCTGTGTCAAACTTTTTTACATTGTTATGGTAGAGTTCAACAGCACCATTAACATCCATAGCTATAAAAGTTTCAGTGCCTGTGTCGCTACGGAGAGTTACATTATCACCCTGAATAAATAACTCGCCTGTGTTGTTTTCTATAATACTGTCTGTGCCATTATGGTATAGTTCAAGGTCTGTTCCTGTGCCAAGTTGAACTTTTTCATTGTCTCCTAAACTTAAACCATCCATAGCTAGTGAGCCAGTAATGGTAACACCTGTTGCTGTTGTTGCTAGTTTGACAGAATTATCATGGTATAAACTTACAGCACCATCTTCTACAAACTGTGCCATAGTTTCAGAGCCATCATTTTTTCTGATTTCTACTGTGCTACCATCTAATGCTAATATACCAGTGCCTGAATCTCTGACTATACTATTTGATGCATCGTGAAATATTTGTAAATCTGCAGCGTCACCAAAGGTAGCTTTAGCACTATCAGCAAATTCTAATGCGTTGTCACTAGCATCAAACACTACATTGTTAGCTGCGCCTGTAAGAGTAACATCACCAGTGGTAGTTAGATTTACAAGATTAGCTGTGCCAGCTAAGTGAGCATCTTTAAATTTAAGAAGACTTGTGCCAATGTCTAGTGTATTATTAGTCTTTGGTTTTATTTCAGTTGTACTAGCCACAAAGTCTTGAGCAGGTCCAAGCACAGTAACAGGCGCACCTTCACCGGATGTGCCATCATGGGTATGTCCTGAACTACTATTAAAAGCAGCTTCAATGGCATCATACTCGCCATCAAAGTCTGCAGCGTTAATAATGTTACCGTCAGCAATATTATTAGCGGTATCGTTTCTGGTATAACCTGTTCCCATGTTATTTACCTTCTGTCATGTGTCGCATACTCAACTGTCAATGCGTCAATAGAATATGGCGGGTCTGTGCTTGTGGATGTAAATTGAAAAGATACAGTGTTTCCTGAACCTACCACTTGTGTTTCAAATAGTTTAAGTAGCTTGCTTCCAAAACTTGTAGAACCAAATATGCCTACACCAAAAAATCCAACTTGTCCTTGTGTATTAAGAATGCGAATAGCTGGTGGCTGAATAGTACCTGAACTATCAAAGTCTAGTTTTAAACTAACATCAAAGTTTACGCTACCTTGCGGGTCAGAATACAAAAATAATTTATAAAATGTTTTACGTATTCGTGGGTCTTTAATAGGTAAGTGTGGAGTAGCAAATGTAGTTTGAATATTATCTCCATCAAATGAATTACCACTTTCCATTTGATACAAATAGCCATCATCATTTGAAAATAACACCACTTCAACAGTGCCGTTATAATTGCTATCTGCTACGTTTGCACGTATACCTCGTGTTTCAGCCCATGCCATACCCTCACCACCTTGTGGGGCAAATTGTGTAGCTAATACTCCTTGAGCATTTTCTGCAGTAATGTTATTGTTAAAACCTAATATTCTATACTGTGACTTTTCTCTAATTACACAACTTGTAAAACTTGTATTAGCAGCAATAAAAGCTGTCATGTTAGACTGAATATTTTTAGATACGGACGCTAGTCCAAAATCTCCAATCCTATCTGTACCACTTACAAGTCTTAATCCATCAGGTGCAAGGAACATAATATCCCCGGCAATCTCTTGTATGGTATCTGAGTCAATACAACCTATATCTGTTGTAATTGGCTGTAAGCTAAAATCTGCAATAGTAGTGCCTAGTAATTGATGTATACTACGCTCAGTAAATATAATAAGATTTTGCCTAAATACAGCAAGACCTGTAATTGTAGTCCCTACGTTAATTACACCAGAGCCATTAGCTGCTGTAAAGTCTGAATCTGTATAAGGTGCAGTAAAAGTTAAGTTACTGCCTTTTGCAAAAAATAAATGTTTTTTAGCTTCTTCAACAAAAGATGCACCTATAACACCTGTTGGTGCGCTATCAAGAACAGTAAATGTAGCATTGTCATATAATGCTGGTGCGTTAAGACCATCTACTATTGCTATTTTTTCTGTTCCACTAAAGTTATATTTAGCAAACCTTGTCTTGCCAGCAGTTTCTCTACTTACAGAAAGAAATGTAATAACTGCATCATCAGCAGGACTACTAGCTAAATTAGGATTTATGTTTATTGTAGCACCACCAGATGATACAGTTGCATCTGCAGTAACTGTGTAAATTAAATCTACACCAGCAATTTTAAAAGCATCTCCTAATTGAGGTGCGCTATCTAAACCATCAATTGCAAGTGTGCTGCCACTTTGACCAGCACCATTTACAAGAGGTGTGCCATAATCAGGCACATTAATTTTAGTAAATCCAGAACCACCAGATTTAAATATGTCTGCATTTTTACAGACAATAGCACTGTCTTCCCATGCTGCTACACCTATAGTTAAATAATTAGATGATGTGCTTAAAAATGTAACAGCAGCAGCATTAGCTGGACTACTAGCAAGAGAAGTTGTTAATGTTAGTGTTGCTCTATTATTGGTAGCATCAAAGCTAACACCACCAGAAGCTATAGTGTAAGTTCCTGAAACACCTGCTACTTGAAATGTATCACCTGCGACAGGTGTTGTGTGACAGGCAGCTATAATAAGTGTAGTTCCTGTTTGACTAGCACCGTGAACTACTGGCGCACCATAAGGTGGTATAATAGCACTATCAAACTTCGTAAACCCTTCGATTCTTCTATAACCACCTTCTACTGATGGTTCATAGTTTCTTAGTATTCTTGCACTTCCCGGTGCATTTATACCCTGCTGAAGGGGAGATAAGTTTGTTATCAGACCGCCACGAAACTCAACAGGATAGGTTTGCCATGCATCCATCGTGTTAGTCCTTATAAATTAAGACCTGTGTTTGCTCCACCTGTATTACGAGTAATCATATAGGAACGCACATAAGGTGTACGATTAATCAATTGTGAACGCATATGTTTAATACCCTCATCAAATTTTTGTTTCGCTATTGTAGCCGCTTGTGAGTTACTTCTAAACATATATGCGTGGTACATAGCACCATCTATAATAATGTGTCTAAAGCGTTCTGGTATATTTGTTGTATCTGTTGCCCCAGATAAGTCGGTAGGAAAAGTATAATACTCGTATACTACTTCATATGCTTTATTTGGTTCTGGTGATAATATGTATTCTAAGTCAGGTGCTTGTATGACATAAATAGGAACACCTTGATTAGAAGTTGAGTTATACTCTTGCTGTACATACTTATCTAAGTATTCTTCATAAGCTACTTCACTTAATCTAGTAGTAGCATTACCAAGCGTGGTGTTTTCTTTTATTCTAAATGTTTTAAAATTAATAACTTTAGCATCTGTTGGAAATGCGTAACGGCTAGTGTTAGCTACTAATGTAGTTGTTTGTGTTACGTGATTGAAAGGCCAGTTATATTCTGACTGATTTAAATATCTTATGGAAGCGTTTACTGCATCTTTAGCCTGTGAGTAAAACCCTGTTGCAGTTGCAAAATTAGCTGAAGTGAGTTCTACCTCATTCAGCCGTCTGTTTACATCATTTACTAGACCAAGAAAATCGTATGCCATGTTTTTCCCTTAGAGAAAGTGAGGGGCAAGTTGCCCTGCCCCATCACATTATTTATGCAAGTGTGTCACGGTCTACTTCATCAGCAGCCATGTCACCAAGGCCATCAATGTTCATCAACACAGCAAAAATACGAATTTTTCCTGCATTTGGTGCAGTTGATGTCGCTTGAAGTTCTAAGTCAATGGTATCTTCTGCTGTGCAAATAACAGGGTTAGCTGCTGTTGCTGCAGGAGTTAGATATCCAATTCCAGAGGACAAGTTTGTTGCGTTGTCATCAATGTCAATGCCAGAAACATATCCAGTTACATCTGTACCACCGATTTGGTCTCCACTACCAGTGAAGCCAAGGTTTACAGTATTTCCATCTGCTGCCGTTTGAACAGCTTCAATCATTTCAGCACCTGCTGTCAACACCATAGTATTGGCTGGTACAGAAATTGCTTCAACAATATCACCTGCTGAAAGGCTGTTAATTGCAGAGTTGGAAAAATCCAGAGTAGTTTCAACCATGTAAGGCTGACGACCACGTGCGCCTGCTCCACGTACAGAGGTTTTAAGTGTACTAACTGTAGCCATTTTAACCCTCCCTTATGCCAAGCAGTAAGCAGCAGTTACGATTGCTTCAGGACGAAGAATCTTTCTGCCATAAAGATGCATACCACGAACGATGTCAGCAAAGCTGTCAGGGTCACGGTAAGTTTCAGTCTTGTTAATCTGCTCTGCAGTTGCGACAGCAGATGAATGACCAGCCACGATAATGCCCATGTTTGACGCATTAACACCGCCTGTAGTTGCAGGGCCAGTACCCAGCGAAGGCAAGTTGTTAGATGTGTAAACTTGGAAACCGTGAAGGTTATTTACAACAAGACCATTCTGAAGACCAGAACCACCAAAGTCAGA
>CEPA01172507.1_pt1 | contig 13220 bp, 10 predicted proteins | sample 356241 | NCBI WGS metagenome assembly CEPA01 (sample SAMEA2620542, study PRJEB7988) | marine metagenome | biome: marine biome (ENVO:00000447); feature: surface water layer (ENVO:00002042); material: "saline water (ENVO:00002010), including plankton (ENVO:xxxxxxxx)" | depth 5 m
CTAAAGATCGGGAAATCTATGATGCGGTTTTGCCGCACCTTAATTCTAACCTAGAAGAGGCGATTCGCATATTGGTCGATTGGGTAGAGCCGGAGAGTAACGCGGCGTTTAATTTTTTATTAGGTAGTCTTTATTATATGAAGGAGCGGATGGATGAGTCGGAAATCGAGTTGAAGCGTGCGATTGAGAAGCATCCTTCTTTTCGGCGTGCTCATCGGACTTTGGCATTGGTCTATGCACATAGAGATGATGTACCGAAGGTTATAGAGCATTTACTCAAGGTTATTGCGCTTGGTGGAGGCGATGGCCAGTCGTATGGAATGCTTGGTTACGGGTATTTGAGGGAAGAGAGATATCGTTCGGCACTAGGTGCTTATCAAAGTGCACGCGTGTTTGCTCCTGATTCGTTTGATTATAAACGAGGAGAAGCTCAGTGTTTGTTGAATACGAAGCAATACGAGCAAGCCGTCGCTCTCTACGATGAGTTGATAACGGATAGTCCGAGCAATCCAGAATTTTGGCTTTTGCAGGGGAATGCTCTTCTGGCCTTAGATCGTCGGGAGGAGACCGCGGCCAATCTTGAAATGGCTCGCAGCCTTGGTGGCGAAACGTTTGAGAACCTTTCCTTATTGGCTAATATATATATTCAGAACGAGTCGATTGGTTTGGGTGCTGAGGTAGCGGCGAGTTCCATGCAACACGCGAAGCCCGGGGATGCGGACGTGGCGATGCGACAATTGGAATATCTCATAAGAGGAAGGTATTGGGAAGAGGCAAGCGGTTTGGCGACTGCATTTGAGAAATGGCTTGAGCCAAAATTAGAAGCCAATCAGGCTCGGGAGTTCACAGCATTGTGTGCTGCGATTGATCTTGGTCTTGGTCGCAATAAAGTGGGAATCGGAGTGCTGGAGAAAGTCCTGGAAGAGGACCCATTGAACGGCACCAGTCTACTTTTGCTAGGCAAGCACTACATGGAGAGTAATAAGTATGAGGAGTCAGAATACTATTATGAGCGAGTTTTGTCCGTAGAGAGTTTCCGTCGTGATGGTTTGATGGCCCTGGGGCAGATGGAAGTCGCCAGAAGAGATTTCAAGAAGGCTCTTCTTTACCTAAGGAGGGCTCAGGAAATAGAGTACGAGGCGAATACGCAGCAGTTTCTCGAACAAGTGGAGCAAGCATGGCAAAGTAGTCGGTAAGCGTGGGGTGTGGACGGATTGCTGTCGGAGATCGCTATCTCCATTAGGGACCTACTTTAAAGCGACCAAGCAGTATTATTAATAAGTGAGGCAAATGGTGAGCTGAAATAATAGGGCGGGTAGTTTTTACGCTTCTCAGTACAATTGATTTTCGGAGCTAGAATCTAACAGCGTCACTATGAAGACAATACAGTCGAGTTGGGGTTCGAACGCAGAAAGCTCCATAGCCCACTTCAACGGTAGGTTGTTTGCTTCGCTTTTATCCGTAAAGTCGTTTCGAAAGCTCGTCCAGGAGTCTCTTGCGAGACTTGAATGCATAAAAGAAACTGTATCTGCTGAGAAGAGAATTTTGAGAAAAAATGATCGTAGGTTTGCAGCGTTAATTATTATCGCTTGTATTTTTCAGAGATAAGCAGCGGATAGTTTCAGAGTTATTTTAGATTGGGTATTCTGAAGATAATTCATTTGGGATCAGTAGCCTTCATTTGCCTTTTCTGAATCTTTGGTAAGATATTGTTGAATAATATCGCGAGCGAAGCCGGAAGCGTCAGCTTGACTGAATGGTGCCCCTTCGTTGATCTCATCTGCGTACTCGAAATGATGTTCGTATTGGCTTCTGCCGTCTACTTTCTGATGGGTTGAAAAGCGTTCATTGGAAGCTAACACAGAAACCCATGCGGATCTTACTTCCGTCCAGTAAGGTGATGTTTTTTCCCAGTAATCAGAGGCGGCTTCGAGGCTTGGGCTTTCGATAAGTTCGTATCGACTGATTCCGATTTCATGACCCATGTAGGATGGTGTCGGCTCAGTTTCCCCGGCAACTCGTTTCCAGTTGTTTTGCTCGTGAAACCATCCTTCAGGCGTTATCAGGATACGATGAAAACCTTCCATGACTGAGTAGTCATCGCGAATGCTGTATTCTCGGCGGGGGAGAGGTCGCCAGCCTTGTTCGCTTGTCCACATCGAACGATTACCGTTGTGCGTCCAGCGACCGAAGGCCTCGTAGCGAGGAGAATCGTCGACCTGCCAGACTGACTGAGCCCAACCCCCTTTGGCATCATTTACTGAACGGGTGTCGCGGGCCCACGTGTTAGCACCTCTGTAAGTATAAATATCAGTGTCTTGATAGGTCCAATCTTGTCGCCAGTGTTTTATTACCATGGGGCCAGTTACTGTGCCGGCTTCGTCTTGAAAATACATGGCCAGGATGTGCTGAAGGCTAATGGATGTGTCCTCGTCTTCGACGATAATCACTTTTTCCGTGGCCCACGAATGGTAAGGGGGAGCTGATTCATGCTCTTTGAACAAGCCTAGTGTTTCTAAAAAATGGAACCCGACCTTATAATCGCCTGCGAGCGAAAGGATTGCGGCACGATCTTTTTCAAACGAGTTGGAGGCTGCTGCAATCGAGGGGAGAGGCAGGTTTCTTTTTGGGGCGAGGATCACGTTGCTTCCTTTTGAACTTCCACCCCTGGGGCTAGCCGTTTTCATTGGGAGCTCTCCCCATCCGAAAAGATAGCTGGTATTTGTTAAGGTCTTATCGTTTGAATTAGTTGTTTCAACTTCCGAATTGGGACCAAGCGTTGAAGTCGTTTGGCAACCGGTGAAGCCTAAAGCGATAAAAATTATAATGATGGGTGAGTAGTGATTCATAGTTGCTCTTGAGTTTATAATGATTGAGATGTTGCGTTCGACTCCTGTAGGGATTTTATTTACTCTTTAGCGGATTTTCTACCAGGTTAGGTTTACGTGGCGATCTCAAGCGTTTTACTTGGATCGTTTTTATCCGCCATGGAGCACCAATTATCCTTCTTGGGCTGGATTATAAATATTATTATGTATAGTATTAATTCGATGGAAACTTGAATATATCTAATAAAGGGTTATTAGATTCTTTAAGGTCCTGTGCAGCGCGGTTACAATTTTGCGGTGCTTTATAAAAAACAGATACAATCAAAAGATCATGAAGATAAGACCTACTATCAATGCACTACTTACTGGATGTATTACCTCCGTCGCAGGAATAGTACAAGCTCAGGATTCAGTCGTACAACTCGAGGAGACAACAATCCAACTCGAGAGTATCTCTCGGGATGCCGAGATCGACTTATTTACAGGAACTGATTTCTTGGATAATCAGATCCATGATATGGAGGATCTTGTCCGTTTGATGCCGGGTATTTCTGTATCCAAGGGAGATGACAGGTGGGGCAGTAGCGGATTTAATGTCCGTGGGCTAGACGAGGATCGTGTTGCTATAAACATAGACGGCTTAACTCAAGGCGAGACTCTTAAGTATGAAGGTGGCCAAGCCTATGGATATTTTAAGGGTTCTCGCAATGGTATCGATATTGAAGCTTTGAAAGGGGTTGAAATAGTAAAGGGTGCAGATTCAATACTCTCGGGTAGCGGTGCTCTAGCTGGAGCAGTAAATTATACGACTAAAGATGCCTATGATTTCTTGGGAACTGGCGATGACACTTATTTTGGAGTGAAGAGTTCGTATGCTGGTGTGAATGAGGAGGTAATGGGCTCGATGACGTTTGCGAACCGGGCTGGTGGTATTGAAACTCTCGTCGTATATACGCACCGCGATTCTCATGAGTATGAGAATTATGATGGCAATGGGGCTGATATTGAAGGATCTGGCAGAGAAATACCTGATTTTCAAGATATAGAGACCGATAGCTTATTAGTAAAATTAAATTATCTGGCTTCTGAAAATCAATCCCTAGGACTTGTATACTCAAATTATGAGACAGATACCATCTCGGACACTCGGTCATTTAATGGTGGTTGGTATTCAAATCGAAAAGGCAATGACTCAAGAGAGTCTAACCGTATCGGACTGACTTATGACCTTGTATCGGAGAATGGTATTTTCGATACGATGTCGGTTCGGTTGGATGACCAGAAACTCGATTTTGTCGCGAACACTGAACAGCACGTAAAGTACAATTTTGGGCCTTTTTTCCGAGCTGACGAAGATCGAGTCGATTCAAGAAGCTTCGACCAAGAGACTCAACAATTGAAAGTCGATTTTGCAAAGGATATTGAAGGTGATGCGACGTCTCATAGTATTGTATACGGACTCGAATACCAGGATAAGGAATTTGTGAATAAGCAAATGCGCAAATCCAACAGTGTTTACAATGATCTTGGTTGGGTAGATCGAAACATCGGTGCGTTGATACCAGCTTCCGAGGCTCAGGTGTCTACGCTGTATGCCATGGATACGATCGAGATTGGAGAGAATTCGAAGATACGGTTTGGCTCGAGATTTGACGACTATCAATACGATGCTGAATCTAATGAGGACTTTAGCGATTCCACGGGGACTCTAGGGGAGACGAAGTTTTCGGCATTCAATTGGGCAGTAGGATATGAACAGAATCTTAGTGAGGCTTTGATTGCAACCATAGGCGTATCGACTGGATTCCGAGTTCCTACGATCGAAGAAATGTATAGCACGAGTGGCTCGGCAGATGACTGGAATGTTGTCGCTAATCCAGATTTGGAATCAGAGAGCAGCCAGAACTTTGATGTGGCAATAGCTGGAGACTACTTGGGAGGATCATTTCGTATTGGATACTTCAACAGCCAATACAAGGATTTTATTGACTACGAGTCTCGTACGGGAATCAATACCAATACGGGTCTTGAGGATCCAAATGGTTACCAAGTGCCAGTCAATAGCGGAGAAGTAGATATCAGTGGTATCGAATTTTCCGGTCGATTAAATTTTAGCCAAGGCTTAGAAACCGGAAAAGGCAGATATGGAGCATCCTTTAGAGCTGCGTATACTGATGGGGAACATTCGAGTGGAGATCCCTTGTATACGGTTCAGCCGTACAGTATGAGCATGGGATTAGACTACTTGTCTCCTGAAGGAAAATGGGGCAGCAATCTTTATACGACATATACTTCAGGGAAAAAGAATTCTGATTCCTACAAGACTCAGAGCGATGGATCTGTCATTTATCCACTTTATTTGAGCAATGCGGCTACTGTAGTGGACCTATCTCTCTTTTATAAGGTGAACGACAAACTACGTGTAGTGGCAGGAATCTATAATTTAACGGACAAAGAGTATTACCACTGGGATAACGTGCGGTTTATAGATCAAGGCGATTTGCGCCCTGGTATTGGAGTTACAGGCGATGGGATTAAACGCTACACTGAGCCTGGTCGTAATGTTAGACTAAGTCTAAGTTACATTTTTTAATATCGATATTTTAACTAGTCATTCGTTTATAGAGGACGGAACTATATAGTTCCGTCCTCATTAAATTGTTAGAATACCGTTAAGCTTTTGAAAGAGATATTTATTTTTATATAATTTCCCAATTATAATAATATTTCTGAAGTGCATGTTTTCATTTTCTATATCGACTCTGGTCACAAGTATTTTGTTTCTCTGTTTCGTAACTGAGGGCTCCGCCAATCAGATTGATGCGCAAGAATATACTTTTCATAGAGACCACATACTGGGCACATCTTTCGATCTTAAAATAGTTGTACCCAATAAATCTTCAGCTGAGGTGGCTGAAGAAGCAGCTTTGAAGGAAATCGATCGATTGAATACGGTCTTCAGTCTATATGATTCTCAATCAGAGATCTCTCGTTTGAATGAAGCTGAATCGCTCGTAGTTTCGGATGATCTTTTGGAGCTTATCGAAAAGTGCGAACAGTGGAGAGCCGTGACTGACAATATTTTCAGTGCAAGAATAGGTTCGATTGTACAAAAATGGCGTGAGGCTGAGAGATCTGGAGTCCTTCCAGATCGCCCCTCTTTGAGAATAGAGGCTGATGATATTCGCAGGGCAAAGGTATCCATCGATTCCGAGACGAACACTATTGAAAAAGACTCAGTAATTGTTTGGACGACTGATGCAATCGCTAAGGGGTACATTATTGACAAGGCGTTTGAGGCGGCCATGTCGGCTAGTCCAGATGCTTCTGGATTACTTATGAATATTGGCGGCGATATTCGCCTGATGGGAGAATCGTCGAAGGGGGGCCCGTGGAAGATTGGCGTGCCTGAGCCTCAATTGCAGATTGACAATTCACTGCCAAAGCTAGTGGTTGCTCTTTCTCAAGGTGCGATTGCGACTAGTGGACATTCTGCACGTTCCTTTGAAATAGAAGGGAAAAGCTATTCGCATATAATAGACACAATATCGGGCTGGACTGTGGAGGCAAGCCACTCTGCAACGGTCTTGGCACCTACTGCAACGATTGCAGATGTAATGGCAACGACCTTTACGGCCATGAACGCTGTCGAGAGTGTTCATCTCGCAGAAAAAATGCCTGGTGTAGAGTGTTTAATTTATGGGTACGATGGCCGCCAATATGTTAGCTCGGGATGGCGACAGCAAGAGATTGTTTCCGTCTCAGATAATTTGCAAGAAGATGGTTGGCCGAACAACTATGAGCTAGCGGTAGAGTACGAGGTGCCGAAACTAAAAGTATCCAAATACAGGGCTCCTTACGTTGCAGTTTGGATAACAGGGAGCGACCGAAAGTTGATTAAGACGCTTACGATGTTGGGGGAAAGTCCGAGATGGACCGAGGAAAACTATGTTTGGTGGCGGCGGTACGCTCGCAAGGAACCACTTCTTGTCGATGCAATTAGTGAACCCTCGAGAAAGCCTGGCCGTTACCGACTTCTTTGGGATGGAGTCGATGATTTCGGATATCGAGTGCCACAAGGAGACTATATTCTCAATATAGAATTTAGTCGAGAATATGGTGGTCACAGTTTGGCGAAAATAGACCTTCCTTTGTATGGGAAAAAATATCGCTCGCATCGCAAGGCAGAAGGCGAGATCGGATTTGTACGGGTGGTGTATGCTCAAACTAAAAAATAGACTTAATATGATAGGTTCCCAATGACCACCTTACGTACAGAGATGTTTGTGCAGGAAAAAAAAGTCGGTGCAAAGGGAAGTGGAAATCGTAATAGCAGAAAGCTTAGGTCGAGGACTCAAAAGTATTGTCGAATGCTGCACGCCTATTTGTCAGCATTTGCCTTTTTGATACTCATGTTTTTCGCTGCCAGCGGTTTATTACTCAATCACCCAGAGTGGTTTGCTGGGGGAGAGATCGGTGAGGATAAGACCACAGAAGCGAACTTCTCGATTGAGGCTTTGTCGGATGTTGCTAAAATCAACGACGAGGGGGTTGCGTTTGCTGAATTCGCTAAGGAAAGGTTACCCTTGCTCGGGGATTTTCATAGTGCGGAAGTATTTCCGGAGGAAGAAGCTTTTTTAAAGTTCAGCGGATCAAAGGGGAGTAGTGATGTCGTTATAGATTTGGTCAATGGCAAGGTTGAATACGAAGTTACCAAAGCGAGCCTGGTAGAGATCATGCATAATTTGCATCGGGGGAAAGACTCTGGAGCCGTTTGGAGTAAAGTTATAGATGTATCTGCAATTTTGATTCTAGTTATGTCTTTGTTTGGCTTTTTGTTAATGTTTTTCATTAAATTTCGTCTAGCCAACAGTATGGTGATTTTGGGAACCAGCGTGGTTTTTTTCGCAGTCATCTATGCGTTTTTCGTCAGCTGAACCTGTTATTATCAGGATCAATAAAACAAATATTATAAAAAAATAGAATCATGAAAAAAATAACTCGAACGACTGTGGCTATAGCTACTGCGTGCTTCATCGGCGGAGTGTCGCTTATCGCCCATACATCTTATATTCTACCGAATGTTTTCTCTACGAGCAAAGGGGATAGGATGACGGCCTCCTCCTCATTTACGGAAGAATTTTTCGTTCCCGATTTTAAAGTGGAATCGGACGATTTCCATCTGATTTTGCCGAGTGGCGAGAGAGCCGATTACGGAAGGATTGCTATTTTTGACCAACTCACAGTGCTTGAGAGTGCTCTTAATGAGGACGGCACTTATCGATTTTCGACGGGTGATCGTCTTGGGCGTAAATTCAAAATGAAATTTGTCGATGGAGCTTGGGACTATGTGGCTCGTGGCATGGGTGAAAATCCGAAATCCGACGTTATCCCAGAAGGTGTCATGGTAGCAGATTTTCAATCACAAACTGTCGCAATAGCTTATGTGACCAAGGGAGCTCCCACACAAGCGGCTCTTAAGCAGAAAGGTAGCGGGCTTGAAATATTGCCTGTGACCCATCCAAGCGAAGTGTATGTAGGGGAGCCGTTTGAATTCGTCCTTACATTCAATGGTAAGCCGATGAAGGGCCATGAAATATCTGTTTTTCGACAGGGTGGAAAGTATGAAGAACCCCATTACAAACTTAATTTGATGAGTAAAAATAAAGGCAAGATTTCGGCTGTATTTGAAAAGCCGGGCGTTTATGTCGCAATGACGCGTTACCAGGACAAGGCTCCAGAAGGCTCCGAGACACCCTATCGGAGCTACACAATTTCATTAACCTTCGAGGTCCAACGTTAGAACACCTTGAAAATTAGTAGATATTGAACGAAATGAAAAATAACAAAATTATCAATAGGCTTTTCCTCACTCTATTTGTAACTTTCTCAATGTTCGCAGCGGAGGTAAATGGGGATGATAAAAAAAATCAATCTAGGGAAAAAAGTGCTCCCCGCGCGCATACGAAAGAAGCCTTTATGGATAGTAACGACGAAGATGGCGACGGAATTGTAAGCAAAGAGGAATTCTTGGCGATTCGTGAATTAAGTCATGCCGAAAAAGATCTTAATAGGGACGGAATCGTTACGGAAGCAGAGTACGTTGCCGAGTGGGAGCAGCGCTTGGACAAGCAGCTGGCAAAACAACGAGAGGCTTCTGTAAAGCAGGCGTACGTGCGTTATGGATCTTTAGACACGGATAGGAATAATAATATGACGCTCACAGAATTCCATGTTTCTGGCCTTCGGAGCTTTAATTATTATGACACTAATGGAGATGGTATTGTTACTGAGAATGAGTCAAAGCCGGAGAATCGTTTTGGTGATCTGGTTGAGTCGAACGAAAGTAAGAAAAACAATAAGGCAAAGAAGAAAAATTAAAGCAAAAACAAGAAGTCCTGAGTTTCTATCGTTTTATGGTTGATGATAGTGTTGGTGCTCAGTTCGCTACGGGATGGAGGTCAATCATGTATGCTCGGCTTAGAGCTCGATCTTGCAGGCGTTTCAGATAGCTACACGCGAAACGTTTCTCAAACATGGCCTTGGGTTTGCAAGGCAGCCTATACCTAATTTGCTCGGATGTTCCCCTGAAGCCGAATATAATTCAGTTCATTACGATCTTTTCCCTGGCTGTTAGGGGGCCGCTCTCAATCGTTCAAGCGATTCACAGATGCAGATACGAATGGTGTTTGCAAGCTGAGTGGGAAAGAGTTTCAGGCGGCACGCTAACTGCCCCAACCCACAGGCGCGGGAGCGATTCCTGTATTTGGTCCCTGATGGTTGCTTCAAAATCGGGGCCTCGCTAGATTTCAAAGGCTCTTGGGTTCGGGCAGAGGCCCTGGGCTATCCTATTTTCTCAGGCTCGATCAGGTTGCCATCCGCATTCTCATCAAAAAGTCTTTAAGCTAGAGCTCTAACCTCATGGCCGAGCTTAAAGGCTATTTAAGAACCGCTATCTCAGTGTAGTGAGAGTCTATACACCCCCAGCGAAAGCCGTTTGGGGATTGATTGTAAGCGATGAGTTTAGAATTAGAGAGCGTTTGCAAAATATTAAAAGAGACATGTATTCAGTTTGTAGAAGTTCCATTTAAGTCATAACAAGTAAATAACCTCCCTGAAAAGCTAGATTACATAGCAGTTCAGCGTGCGTAATTGTTGGGTTGCTCTGTGTAGACTATTTCCATTGGTATTCCCCGCGAGTCCAACTGAGGGGTAGCTGGCAAAGTTTTCAACTTATTGTCGAAGGTGCTGGCGACGACCATCCCGACCAAGGCATCTAGAATATCGTCCTTCGCTACATCGGATCTCCTGAACTTTATGAGTGCTCGATTGGTAAGGTCGCGGCTATTTGATAGATGATTTTCCAGTAAGGTTAGCCGCTCTTCGAATCCGGCGGAGCACTTTTTTGAATGTTTCATAGGTTGCCGCTTGTTCAGTCCCCAGAAGCATAATTCGGGGTGAATCTCGCGGATTGTATATCCAGCATTTTGGCTGGAAAGTAAGTAATTATTCACTTCGCGAATTTTATTGATGATATTAAATGCCTGCTTGCTAAGCTTTTTCCCGATGGCGATTACGCTCAGATCCTTCGCGTCGCTGTATTCAGCGGCTTTAAGCACTGGATAGGCTGGGGCAGGGAAGACAGAAGAGCCCCGAGGTCTACCAAGGGCTTTACGAGCGGCTTTATCGCACTCTCTTTCATCACTGCCCGAGTCGATCAGCCCGATTGGGATATCTATGAAAATTCTAGAATTTTTTGGTAGGACGCTGGTCAGCTCTTCTAGGTCTGAAGCGACTCCAAAGGATACAGACGTCTGGTCTTTCCGAAAATAGAACCAGCCGGCTTTGCAACCATCTACGCCAACTGCTGTGTTCATTTGTCGGGAAACAATGTTAAACGTCTAAATGGAGTATAAAGACTTAGCAACTCGTTTTAGCTTTCTTCTTCAAGAAGCTCATAGGTTATTAGGGACATTGCAAACCTGTAGGCATTCCGAGGATGAATGGTAAACAGGAATCTGAACATGCGGATCCCCATTCTCCCGGTCCTCGGAAAAGCATCTCCAAGGAACTTCTGGACATCAAAATTTAAGTATTGATCTTTCAAGTCTTTCCCTGGAAAAACCGAGATCGTTCTGCATACAGCCTCTCTTAAAATCTCGTGGATTGCGTCGGATTCTACTGGCGGAGGAGTGAGGTCTGAAATGCCACCTTTCGGAGCAAAGATAACCATACAAGCCCTCGAGCGGGGGCAGCGTTGGGACAAAGATGTCTCGTAGCCCTCTGGACACGTGTTACCGGCTCAATTGCATGCTGAGGCTTCGAATTCCTCTTTGTCATCAACCCGCTTTGTTTCGGCCGCTTCTAATTGGACGAAACCAATGGCTATTTTACGTTTCAACCATTCGTTCTCAGACTCCTGTTTCGGTGACAAGCGAAGTGCTCCCAGAAAGAGGGAATGTAATCGTCGACAGTACAACCTTTTGGTTACATTTTTGGTGGTTGATTTTGGAAGGAAAACGAGCAAAAATAAGGCCGTTTATTTTTTAATTAACACGGTCCCCTATTTTTTCGGGCAAAAAAATCAAACCAACAAGTCATGAAACCTATCCACTCATTCTCGAAAGTCGCTCTCTGCGGGGTGATTTCTATCCTTTTCGCTTTCGGGGCGCTGGCTGCGGAAGAGAAGACCTTCAAGAAGATTTTCAACGGTAAGGATCTCTCAGGTTGGGAAGGCTTGCCTCAGTTCTGGTCGGTTCAGAATGGTGCCATCACTGGCAAGACGGATGACGACAATGTGGCCGATCCAAACACCTTCATTATATGGCAGGGGGGAGAAGTGGCGGATTTCGTGTTGCGGCTGAAATTCAAGATCGTGGGAAATAACGACGATGGCTGGGCTAACTCGGGTATTCAATACCGTGCCAAATTATTGGATAAGAGCACGTTTTCTGTAGGAGGCTACCAAGCGGATTTCGAAGCGGGGATCAAGTATTCAGGGATTCTCTACGAAGAAAGAGGGCGTGGCATACTGGCCTTGCGCGGTCAGAAGGTGGAAGTATATCCCATCCCGGAAGGCAAAAAAAAGCCTGAGATCAAAGTGATGGGTAGTGTGGGCGATTCGGATGAAATTCAGGCCGCGATTAAGCAGGGCGATTGGAATGACTATCGCATCGTCGCGAGAGGGAACCGAATAATGCATTTTATCAATGGCCTTAAAACAGTGGATGTGACGGATTTGGACGGGGCGAAGGCGGCCAAGTCTGGCATCTTGGCGTTGCAACTGCACAAGGGAAAGAACATGACCGTGCAGTTTAAGAATATCCGTTTGAGGCAGTAGCGGAGACTTCTCAAACGAACAACGTTGCCGACCCTCAGGCCCTGATGATATCCAAACTGGTTTTCCTCCTTAATCGCAGCACGCTTGCTCGGTGCTAGTGTTACGCCGCAAATTCAGGTGGATCCCACCGTTGTCAAGCGATGCGGCCTGGCTACGGGAATATAGGGTAGACGGATACTAAAACAACCATCAACCGAATCAATTTTCCAACATCGCTCATGCCTTTCTGGATTACCGCAAGGCGGCAGCAGGTTCGCTCCTCCCGTGGGAACCGCGGTAGAATTTCATCATGATTATATCGCTTTTAAGTGGGAATTCTGCTGCAATAATTTACTACTAAACGGGTCAATTCTCTTGGTGGCTTGCACGACCTCATGAGGTAAAATAAAGGCTTTTCGGCTATTCTCAAATGTTAATCTCTAACTTATAATATCCATATAATGAATACAAAAATATGAAACATCTGCTAGAAACAAGACTTGCTGCCATATCGCTTATCGTTATTTACACGGTATTTTTTAATATATCCGCACTCGCCGTGCCTACCAATTCTCTCTTTAATATTGAAGAGATTCTCGATGAAAGTACCTTGGGTACAAAGATCCTGCAGGAATGGCACCCCGTAGGAACCACGCGGCAGAAGCTGATCGAAATCAATGTTGCCGAATGGTGGCCAGGCCAGGATTATCGGATTCCAGTGCGTATGATTGTGCCTCTTGAAGGCAAAGCGAAGGGATTTAGCATTACCGGAGCCAATGGTAACTTTGAGGCTCTGACGAAAGACACGCAGCCAACCGATTTTCAGGCTAAACTGCTGGAAGGCGGCGTTGGTATCGTTAAGACGCTGGTCAGGGCTTCGAGGCAGCTTGAGGGCAAGCAGGGCTTAGATCAAAAAATGATGCACCAGTTTATGAAGGATCTAAATCCACGCTACACGACTCTCTGGATTTGGTCGATGACCTTAATGCGGGCAACCACTGCGGCGTATACGGAAACCAATTACTTTGAAAAAGGAAAAGTGGCCGGTTCGGGTAGCTCCAAGAACGGCATGG
>CEPA01057342.1_pt1 | contig 13204 bp, 8 predicted proteins | sample 356241 | NCBI WGS metagenome assembly CEPA01 (sample SAMEA2620542, study PRJEB7988) | marine metagenome | biome: marine biome (ENVO:00000447); feature: surface water layer (ENVO:00002042); material: "saline water (ENVO:00002010), including plankton (ENVO:xxxxxxxx)" | depth 5 m
ATTTGCTTATAAAATCTTATATCATAAGAAAAATTGTCATGCTCTTGGTAAAATTGATCTGATAGATTAGTAGTATATTTATAATGTGATAATCCAAAAATGACTTTATTATTTTTTGAAAACGATTTACTAAGCTTTATTCTTGAAGCAGATACATCATCTTCAGTATAGCCAACCTTATCTGCTAGCAATACCTTACCATATATTTCTATAGGAATAATTGAAGAGAATTCATTTGCAAACAAGGTTGAAGTCTGAGCAGATACTCCACTATAATTAAACCCAAAATCATAATTATTATACCCAATATCTCCAATAATATTTAATGGACTATCAAAAGAAAAAATACCCATATTATCAAAAGCTATTATATCAACGTAGTCTGCATTAAGCTTAAACATACTTCGTTTATAATTAAAGTGAGTTTTCCACATGTCTGTGCCTTCTTTAATATTATTGACATTAAATAAAGTATAGGCTTCAAAATCAGAGTTAAATTTTACTTGAATACCAAAATTTAAATCATGTTCAGGTTTATCAAGCATATATTTATTAGAATTATTTGCTTGAAAACTGTTTTCTGAAAAGTACTGTCCTTTAAAGTATACTTTGGGGTTAAAACTTGATTGAATTAGTTTCTTTTTGTTTTTCTTATCAGATTGTAAACTATTTTTACCATAAAAGCTTATTACTGAATTTGATCCTCCGTATCCATCATCCTCATAGCTAGAGTTATATTCATCAATGGCCCAATTGCCATCAGCCATAAATTTATATGCATAATCACCATAGTTTAAATTAAGTGATACTCTCCATATTCCATCATCATCTTTATTCATAGGTGTTGCAGTGGTATCCCAGTCGTTCATGCTACCAACTAAATATACAGACGTAGCATTATTGTCTTCATGTTCAAATATAATTTCATTATCTGAGATTTTAAGTGGGTATAAAATTGATGTTATAAGTAACAATAATGTAACGAATATTATCTTTCTCATTTAAAACCAACCCTTTATTATTAGTCTAACTTCTTTCTTCATTGATCCAGAGGACGCAAAGCCATCATCATTAACTAATCCATATTGACCCCAATAACTTGGTCCATATTGTAAATAAAGTTCTGCATTTCCCCCCGTTCTATATTGTAATTCTGTAAAAAAACTATATCGAGCACTTACCCTATCATTAATAACTAATCCTCGTGTAAATATTCTCCATTTTTCAGCTAAATTTACACTTAATTCTATGCCTGCAATATGTTTTTCCCATGTCTCTCCCAAATCCTTAATTTTAAATTGAGCGAGCAATTTAGCTAATTGATTTTCAACTGATAACTCAGTAAAAAAATCATAGTGCTTATAAAGATTACCTTGCCATACCTCATCTTTTTTATTGAATGCAACCTTACCTTTAAATCCATTAAGAAATTCAATATACATCTCTGAATATAAATTTATTGTTGGGTCATATGTTTCTTGATCTAAAGTCGAATCTGGAATCATTTTTGAAAATCTACTATAATTTAAAACAAAAGTAATAGCTCGCTGAGGCACTAAATAATATGTATTAATCCAATATCCATGCTGATTATATTGATTATCACCCATATAGTTACGATAGGCATCTCCGTAAGAAAATAATCCTGGATTAATAAACCAATAACCAGACTTAACTCCACCAAATCTTATCCCTCTCAATTCTGATTTAATTGCTATATTTGATTTTAAAAAATTTTCTTTTTGATAATTTTCTGCAAGTTCCGTAATAGCGCTATCACTTGGTACTGCACTTAATGCTATTTCAGATGTAAAATAATATCTGCCAAGGCTAATCTTAATATCATTAGCGATAACTTCATTATAATCAAGTTTTCCTCCATTTGAATAAAATTTTCGTTGAAAAAATATACCTGTATTTAACTTATTTTTAAAAAGCGATTGTCTATATCTAAATAAATGAATATCATCACCTTCACCCTGAGAAAAATCAGAAAAAACATATGTCAAGCTACCATTCAGACGATGCCATAAATCAAATCTACCACCTTGACCATTACCATCATTATTAACAGAGCCAGTATTTATAATTCCCAGCATCGATCCATCAATCCAAAAATGTCTACTCTCTCTTGAAAAAAATACTGAGCTAAATCCGTTGCCATTAGACTCATTTCTAAATTCAATATTCCCTTCAGAAAAAACAGCTAGAGGTCTTTGGCTTCTAGTATAATCTTTATCTGCATAAAACTTGATGTAGAAATTTGAGCCATACATTGGACTTCCATTAATACGAGTTTCAAGATAATAATTGGGGTCCCATATATTCCATTCAAAAAAATCAGATTGATATCCGCGGCCAAACTGCCCTTCATAAAAACCTTCCATATTTATTGAAGACCATAATAGAGAAATGGAAATAGATACTATGTAAATAATTTTATTCATTTAATTATTTGCTTTTAATCCTAAAGAAAATCTATATGTACTACCAAGGTCTTCATGTGAAACTACAGCTAAATCTAAAAGCCATGAATTAGATTTAAGTCCAAATCCAATTGTTAAATTTTCATCAAACATTCCGACGCGAGATGCAAAAACATCATAAAACCATAACTCAGTACCAAAGTGCCATTGATCATTATTTTTAGCTAAGCTACGATCAACTAAAAAATTAACAGAATTTTTCCACCTATAGCATAATCCAAAGGTGTGAATAGGATCAATGGAATCTTTTTTATTAATAAACTTAAATTGAGGCTTTGCAAGATATTTACCTGAATATCCGAAAAATAAGTTTTGATTGATATCATAAATAACTCCCATATCAAAATCAAAACTAGATGGAGAGTCAACATTATCATAATTTTTTATATGTGCATTTTCATACTTTATAGAAACTCCGAATCGGAAGGGTCTATTTAAAGCCCATATGATTCCTGCACTTGAAAAATAAATTATTTTTTCGGAATACGTTCCAACTAAATTAATTTGTTGAATTCCTATACCTGTTCTTAAATATGGGGTTGGAATCGCCAAGGCAATCATATCACTATAAAGGCTAGAAATACCATATAATTTTTGTCTTGAACTAAAAATATTTACTGAATTTATTTTCGCAAGTCCTGCAGGATTATAAAAAATGGCAGTAGCATCATTAGCTAAGGCTGTATACGCACCCCCCATACCCAATGATCTTGCTCCACTATTCATACCAGAAAAATCAGCATATAGAAACGTTGATAATGATGTTAATAAAATTAATATTTTCAATTGACTACCACCACTGTTTCTTTTTGACTTATCTCGCCTGAACTTGCAATAAAATATAATATATATACTCCGAAAGGAACAATTTCTCCTCTCTGATTTTTGCCATCCCAACTCCAACTTAATGTTTGAATCTCATCATCAGAAAAATCAATAAACTCACCACTTAAATCAAATATTTTTACATCAAATTCTGAGCCTCTATTAGTTTCAAGTTCGAAATAGACTTTCTCGCCCAAAGAAGGAGAGAATACTTTTCCATTTTCGAATAAAACGTTCTCAACCAACAAAGGAAGTGGAGTAAAAGGAGGCGTTTTATGAAAAGTAATTCTTGCTTGAGGTAAGATACCGATATCAGGATTTCCATCATTATCATCATCAATCACTATTTCAACATAATTATCTAATACAACCATTTGACTAGAGTTATTTGACATTCCACCTAGATTATCAGGAGCACAGTCTGGACTCCCACTGAAATCATCACCACTTGTAATTAAACTTAAAAGTTTTATACTAGTAATAGGTTGCTGGTTAACCTGCAAATCAGTCCATGGGATTTTCAACTCCATAGATCTATCAATACTTCCTGTATTAAATGTTGAAAATGTTTCTATATTTTGAATCAATTCTAATTGCAACGCACCTCCTTCTTGAACTTTCCAAAATTGAGGACTATCGTTTGTATCCCATGTTCCAACAAAATAATCAGGATTTATATTATAAAACTTAAATGATCGTTGCCATGCATTTACCTGGCTCATATCTTCAATTCCATAATAGTCATATACATCTATAAATAGCATTACATTATTATCCCAACTACATGCATCAACAGCTAAATATAAAAATGTATTATCCCAAGTAACTTTTATTCCTTTTACGTCATTATATTCACCCCAATATGAATCTGAGGAAGATTCATGAATATCACTAACAACTTCCTCGTCCGTGGTGAAGTCATTTGAATATCCATCTATGATAATACGATCAGATAAGTCAGCACTAGTTTCTGCAGCTAAACATGATAAATATAAAATGCAATATATTAAATAATTATAAATCAAACAGCTTCTCCAGTTTCTAAATCAAAGAAATGACCATTATCAAGATTAATATAAATATTAATCTTTTGATTTACTTTAATTGAATCCTTTGATTTTGAAAAAATTGTATCATCTAACTTCATTGTAAAATTCATTTTACCCATGGATAGGTGAATATTTAAATCTTGGCCAAGATACTCAATGAAGTTAACCGAAGCTTTAATAATATTTTTAGTATTCTTTTCATCAACATATCTAATATCTTCAGGCCTTACTCCAAGTACTATCTTTGTTTCATTTAAATTCAAATACTGATAATGAGAATTATTTATTTTCATTGAAAATTGACTTGTAATAAAATACAAATCAGAATCTTTCTTTTCAATTTTACCATTAAATAAATTTATTTGAGGAGTTCCTATAAATGTAGATGTAAACTGATTTGATGGTTTTTTATAGGTATTCTCTGGACTATCTATCTGCTCGATAAATCCTTGATTCATAACAGCAATCCTATCTCCCATTGTCATCGCTTCTACTTGATCATGTGTTACATATATCATAGTTGTTCCCAATAAATCATGTAAACGTTTAATCTCAATTCTCATTTCTTGTCTTAATTTTGCATCTAAATTTGAAAGTGGCTCATCAAATAAAAAAACTTTAGGTTGCCTTACAATTGCTCTACCCAGTGCAACTCTTTGCCTTTGTCCACCAGATAGCTCTTTAGGCTTCCTATCTAATAAGTTTTGAATTTGCAATATATCAGATGCTTCCAATACACGGCTATCAACCTCAGATTGATTAAACTTACGTATCTTTAATCCAAATGCCATATTTTCCCTAACCGTCATTTGAGGGTAAAGCGCATAGTTTTGAAAAACCATTGCAATATCTCTATTAGAAGGATCTATTTCATTTACTAAAAGATCATCAATATAAATTTCTCCGGTTGTTACTTCTTCTAAGCCAGCAATAAGGCGAAGTGAAGTAGATTTACCACAACCAGATGGCCCTACAAGAACAAGAAATTCTCCTGATTTAATTTCTAAGTCGATACCTTTTAAAATCTCTTGACTACCATAAAATTTGCTTAATTTCTTTAACCTTACGCTACTCATAATAATTCCTTATAATTTTCATAATACTACTCTTTGACACTTCCCATTGTTAATCCAGAAACTAAAAATCTTGAAAGTGAAATAAATAAAATACAAACTGGAATACTAACTACAACAGCTCCGGCTGCATACAAACCCCATTGAGTTGATAAGCTAGCCTGAAATGATTTTAATCCTAAAGGAAGTGTATAAAGTTTTGGATCTTGTAAAATAATTGCAGCTACGACATACTCACTCCAACTTGCCATAAAACTAAATAATGCTGTAATAACAAGCGCTGGACTTGAAAGTGGTAAAATTATTTTATAGAAAGCCTGATATCTTGAACATCCATCTAGTCGAGCAGATTCTTCTAATGAAGGAGGTATAGTATCATAATAACCTTTCATTTGCCAAATACAAAATGGTAAAGCTGTTGAAGAGTATATAATTATCAAACCAATATATGAATTGATTAATTCAAGATAAGATAACAATATAAAAAAGGGCAATAAGAGCATAGTAGCAGGAAACATCTGTGTGGTCATTAAGGCTATCATTCCAAATTCTCGTCCCTTAAATTTAAATCTAGAAAGTGCATAACCTCCGGTTGATGCAAAAACGACACCTGTTAAGGTCACTACAAATGAAATAATTATAGAATTCCAAGTCCATAACATAAAATCTGTTTCCGTAAATAAACTTAGATATGACTTCATGCTAGATCCAGAATCCCATTTATTATTATTATTTACATCTTCATAGCTTTCACCTTTATCCCATTTACCATTACTGTTTATATCTTCATATTTTTCCTCAAATTCAATCAAGGATAAAGAGCGATTTTGAAATGCGTCATCAGTCCTCAAAGAAACACCAACAACATTTAGTGCAGGATAAATTGTTGCGAAACAGAATAATGATAAAAATATAAATATAATTATAGTCTCTATCTTTTTTGCCATTTAATAAACACCTTCAGTAGCCTTAGTTCGCTTTAAGAAAAATAAAGTCGAGCAAAGAAGTATAAAAAAGATTATCATTGATAGAGAAGCTGCATATCCATATCTATATAAATTAAATGCTGCTTTGTAAACATAGCTAACTAGTATATGAGTTTGATTTGAAGGTTCTCCTCCATTACTAACAAGCCACATTACATTAATATTATTGAATGTCCAAACTGTACCAAGGACAATGGCTGGAATCATCACTGGCTTAAGCATTGGAATAGTAATATGTTTAAATTGTTGCCATCTATTAGCTCCATCCACCTTTGCTGCCTCATACAGGTCACCTGGAATTGATTGCAATCCGCCTAAAGCTATAACCATCATAAAAGGAAAGCCAAGCCAAATATTAGTTAAAATACATGCGATGAAAGCCTCAAAAGGCTGGCTTAACCACTCGATTGCAGGTATGCTAAAAAATTTAGTTAAAGCTATATTTATCGCTCCATACTCCTGATTAAACATTCCTCTCCAACTTAAAGCAGCTATATATTGGGGGATTGCCCATGGAATTATTAACAACGTTCGAAGTATTGGTTTGGCCGGTAAGGTTCTATTGATTATAACTGCTAAAAATATACCTAAAGATACATGGAAAGTAATATTAACTACTGTCCATATAATTGTTTTAACTAAAACGTAGTAGAATTGAGAATCTCCAAAAACTTTTAAGTAATGATAAAATCCTATAATTTGCCAATCATTGAAAGTCCTTAGTGAGTAGTTTGATAAAGAAATTAAAATATTATATATAAACGGGAATACTACTACTGAAACAATGGCTAAAAATGCAGGCATAAAAAATACATAGGCTATATTGTATTTTCTAAAATCACTTAAAAAGTGTGATTTATTTTTATATAAAAATAAAGATGAAAATACAATTATCAGTAAAGCTATAATCTTTATAAAAAAAACTTCAGCACCCGGCTTAACGACTTCATTCATAACCTTAATTTGACTTAATGAATTTTCTTGTGCTTTCTTTGCAGCGATCTCAGGCGTTACCATACCCCCCAATAAAGCTTGATATTGATCTCTAAGTGAATCCCAAATTGCCCTCATTTCAGGGATGATTGGCATCTGTCTTCCTACCTCAATAATCTTCGATGATTTATTTAAGATAATATTATTTTTAACTTCAGGCATACTAAGGGCTGCAATTGAAGATGGCTGGGTATTTAAAGTCTTTGTGAAATACAATTGAACTTCAGCGCTCGTTAAGTATTTCAATAAATTAATAGTCTGACTTAATTTATTCCCTTTTGTATTAATATTTATTGAATATCCTTTTGTGCTTACTAAAGGAGATGGCCACAAACCTGTTTCACTAACTTTAGGAATTCTTGCTATATCAAAATTAACAACTCCATTGTAGTCACCCCAACTCCAATCGCCATTAATAATCATTGCTGCTCGACCAGTTTTAAACATTGCGTTGGCAATCTCATAATCACATTCTTTGGGAATGATTTTATGTTCATCTCTCAAACTTTTAATAAACTTAAAGCCTTTAATATTTCCATCTGTATCTAAGTTTGGAATATCATCATCTGTCAATAACCACTCACCAAATCCACCTAACCACGGTACATAAAAAAACGGTTCTGTGAAATTCCATACCAATCCATACTGATCAATTTTTCCATCTAGATCGGTGTCAATGGTCATTTTTTTACCAATCTCGATTAACTCGTCAGTATTTTTAGGGGGATGAGAAATTAAATCTTTATTGTAAATGAGCATTAAATGGTTTCCAACCACATCACCAATCATCCAAATCTTTTTATCAGACTGTACAATTGCATTATGTACAAATTGATTAAAGTATTGCTCTGATAAAAGATTATCCAGTGGTTGAATTATTTCCATTGCAGAGAAAGGGCCAACCTGATCAGAAGGACCATAAATTAACTCAGGACCACTACCACCCATGGCAGCTGCTTGATAGCTAGACCTTAATTCTTCAGTTTCTCTGTATGTAAGGTTGATTTTTATTCCTGGATTATTTTTTTCATACTGATCACATACTTCACGTAGTAATTTTCTATTTTCATATAGCATTTGATGCCAGATATTAATAACTGATACGGAGCTAGAGAATAGACTTGATATAAGGAGAAGCCAAAAGATATTTCTTATCTTTGTTATCATATCAACTATCTATAAAATTTATTTTTATAATCATTAACCATTCTATGCGCTGTGAAGTCTACTCCAGTTTTAATTGAATTCTTCATAATTTGAGCCCATTTTATTTTATCATTATAAAATGTTTTAATTATTTGGTTTTCTAATTTTAAATACAATGAATCAGCATCAGCCTTGTCATTACAGGAATCTGGAGAACCAATTGCCCATCCGTTGCTATTATCAATACATCCTTCAGCCCACCATCCATCAATAACTGAAAAGTTTGGAACACCATTTAGGGCTGCTTTCATTCCACTTGTACCCGAAGCTTCATTTGGTCTTATTGGAGTATTTAGCCATAAATCAACTCCTGAGGTAATTAGGCGCCCTAGATGCATATTATAATTTTCTAGAAAAACAATATTTACTGAATCAACAAGTTGATTAGCATTTTTTACAACTTCTTTAATAATTTGCTTACCTTTAATATCATTAGGGTGTGCCTTACCTGAGAAAATCATCTGAATTTTACCTGAACCTATTTCAATTAATTTTTCAATATTTGAGAAAATAAGACCTGCCCTTTTATACTCAGCGGCTCGTCGTGCAAACCCAATAGTTAATATATCTTTAGATAATTTATTTTTTGTACATGAATTAGCATGACTAATCAATTTATCTTTTTGCTTTTCATGGGCTGAAATTATTTTCTCATCATCTATATTATCTACACCTAATAAAAGATCAGGGTCTAATTTCCAATTTTTAAAATAGTCATCAAATAATTCTGAGAACGAATCTCCTATCCAATGTGGATGATATACTCCATTAGTTATATAATCTATTTTAAAGTCTGGAAATTGTTCTTGAGCTACTTTACCGTGAAGCTTAGAAACACCGTTTGCTGTTTTACTGTAGTAAAGTCCAAGCTCAGTCATATGTAACCTATTTTCCTTTATTGAAGGAAGATTTAAATCATCAGGTATTAGTGAATCTAGTAAATTTGAGCACCTATCAATTGAGAAATTATCATGACCTGCAGATACCGGTGTATGAGTTGTAAAGTGGCACATAGATTGCACCTTTTTTTCATTTTTATTGTATTTTTCAAGTAATGCTAATGTGAGAAAAGATGAATGTCCCTCATTCATATGATATTTTTCAATATTATTGAAATCATAGGTATCTAAAAAACGTATTCCCCCAAAACCAAGTATTGACTCTTGGAGAATTCGATGATTTTTATCTCCAGAGTATAAACGTAAAGTAATCATCCGATCCTCAGGAATATTTTCATCAATATCTGTATCTAAAAAATATATTGGAATAATATGCCCTGTTTCAGATTTATGCAAATATTCGTATGCTTGAATCCACACATCTCTTTTTCTTATTTTGATTGAAAACTTGTTTGGTAATAAAGATAGAGTATCACCCAATTCGAATCTTGGATATTCTTCTTTTTGATTTCCTTCATTATCAAGTAATTGTTTAAAATAACCCTCTTTATAAAGTAAAGAAATACCTAGCATTTGTAATCCAGCATTAGCTGATGCTTTAATATGGTCTCCAGCCAATACCCCTAAACCACCACTATAAGTAGGTAGACTTGAGGATAAGCCAATTTCTGCTGAGAAATATGCAATTTTTATATTTTTATTATTCATATCTAAATCTTTCTATTATTTTTTATTGTCAATTCCATTAATCTATTTTTTACATCATTATTTAAATGTTCTTCCATTTTCCATTTCCAATTATTTTCAGATAAAATACCTGGGATATTAAATCTACATGAAGAATCAAGAGATAATATGTCCTGTATTGGAATAATAGATATGTAATTATTTAAACTCATTACATAATTTATTATTTCCCAATTGACGATACTTTTATTACAATTAAAATAATCAAGTAAATTAGCTTGTGATAATTTATCAGAATTTAAACTTTTTTCATCAAGAGAATTAAACCAACCAATAATAGTATCATTATCATGTGTTCCGGTATATACTACTGAATATTTATTACTATTTTCATAAGATATAGATGGATTAAAATCAAATTGAAAAACCTCCATACCAGAAAACTCATATTTATCTCGAAGTTTAATTACTTCAGGAGTTATATCACCTAAATCTTCAGCAATTATATTATCATTGTTTATTATGGAAGTTAAACTATCAAAAAGCTCATCACCCTTAGATATATCCCAATGTCCATTTTCAGCTGTAGCATCATTTATAGGTATTTTATAAAATCTTTGATAACCAATAAAATGATCAAGTCTAATAATATCAACCATATCTAATAATCTATTAAACCTTTGTCTCCACCAATTAAAATTTGACTGTTTATGATTCGTCCAATCATAGACAGGGTTACCCCATACTTGACCTTTTTGTTGATAATTGCATGGTGGGCAACCAGCTTTAAATTTCATTAAACCACTATCATTAAGTTGAAATAATTCTTTATTATGATAAACATCGGCACTATCGTAACCAACATATATTGGCATATCTCCAATAATCTTTATATTCTTTGAATTACAATATCTCTTTAATTTTTTCCACTGTTCATCAAATAAAAATTGAATTATTTTATAAAAAGTTATTTCATTAGAATTATAGTTAGAGTTGGTCCAATCAAACCATTGCTTCTGAGAATTAGAATCTTTTAAAACACAAAACTGAACATAATCATCGAGCCAATAAGATTCATTTTTGCAAAAAGTATTGAATCTATCTTTGATATTATTATTTGCATTAGAATTAAATTTGGCTGCTATCTGTTTTAAAAGGGACTTTTTATAATTTGAAAAATAAGTAAAACTGGTTTTTACTTTATCTGATGAACGAAATTTGTTTAAATATTTTTGATCTAACAAATCGTCTTCTACAAGTAAGTCAAGGCTAATCAGAAGCTCATTTCCTGCAAATGTTGAAGTTGATGAGTAAGGGGAATTGTATTGATCTACGGGTCCAAGTGGAAGTATTTGCCATAATGATTGACCCATTTGTGATAAATCATCAATAAATCTAAATGCATCAGGACCAATATCACCATACAAATCTTCTCCTGGAAGAGATGTTGGATGTAATAAAACTCCACTTTTTCGTATGTTTTTAAATTTCATCTAGAAAAATTTTTGCAATAAATGTGAACGAAGTATCTTTTAATTTAAAAAACAAACTGAAAAATAATTAACAATAAATTGCTATTTAGCAATATAGATGAAAAATAAAAAAAAGGGGTGATTAAAAAATCACCCCTCTTTATATCAAACTGTATTATACAGTAGATTTTTATTTCATTAGCATCACTTTCTGCATTGAAGCTGAACCATCAGGTGCACTTAGTTTTAAGAAATACACACCACTTGGTAAGCTTGAAGCGTTCCAAGTTACAGATGTCATTCCAGCACTTAATGTACCATCAAACACAACATCTACTGAACGGCCTGAAATGTCATAAGCCATAATCGTTGCATCTGTTGCATCATCAACACTTACGCTAACAGTTGTTGATGGATTAAATGGATTTGGATATGCTCCAACAATCTCAATACTTGAAGGCATACTGACAGTAACCTCACTTGATGAGTTTGCAACAATAACTTCATCTATAGTGTATTCGCCTGATGATAAAAATAATTCATCTGTTTCTGGCGCAACTATAACAAGCTTTGTTGTATTACCCATTGTATTAAAATCAGCAACTAATGCATCATCTGTTAGTTCAATGCTAAAATCAGAACCATGAGAAAGAGTCATCTGAACACCACCAATGTAACCATTGGCATCAATAGTCATTTGACCACCTTCATTGATTAATTTAGCAGATGAAGCATCTCCTGTGATTCGTCCTTCAAGAATAATATTTACAATCTGAACGATATCTAGAACATTAACTTCACCATCAGCTGTATAGTCAGCAGCTCCTATTGCACACTCATCTGTCAATAGAGCACTTTCAAGTATATGGTTAACAATCTGAACAATATCAAGAACATTAACTTCACCATCAAGTGTAACATCACCAGCAAGAGTACCAGAGCAAGGATCACCTCCGCCGCCTTCTGTACATTCTTGAACACCATCATCTGCACCAGCAACAACTGAAACTGGTCCTACAATATCACCACACGCTGCACCATCACATGCTTGTGCAGAAACACTAACTACTGATAAAGCATCAAAACCAAAGATTGTAAATTCACCTAATGCAGGATCAGCAACGAATGAACCACTGTATGGCCCACCTGTTAAACATGCGTCACAATCAATGAATATAGTCATATCTGTTAATCTATTTGATGGCGCATAATATCCATCTCTTAGAGAAGCAGAGTTAGCATCACTATATGTATTAGATGCATTTATTTTCTTAACATGACTTGGATCTTTAATTGAACTTACATCAACAAGATCTCTTCCTGGTGCACATTCAGCATCAGTACAATCTCCACCATCATTGTCGAAACAGCATAAATCAGCACCATACTGTTGAGCTGTACCATCACAGAAACCATCACCAATCCATGTATCTGGATGACAATCATCATCAGCACAGTCAGCTATTTGTCCATCTGCGCACTCACCCGGAGGCAAGCAATCTTCTGGACAATTATAGTAGTCTTCATC
>CEPA01065901.1_pt1 | contig 13175 bp, 38 predicted proteins | sample 356241 | NCBI WGS metagenome assembly CEPA01 (sample SAMEA2620542, study PRJEB7988) | marine metagenome | biome: marine biome (ENVO:00000447); feature: surface water layer (ENVO:00002042); material: "saline water (ENVO:00002010), including plankton (ENVO:xxxxxxxx)" | depth 5 m
ATCTGATGTTACCGACTGGGGAAGTGAGTTTGGTGGTGGTGATTTACAAAGTTACTCGGACGGTAACCTTCAAAGAACCACGATTGTAGCCTATCAAGGTAGAATATTGGTCCTACCCCATAACAGAAAAAAAGTGGCATACGCCGATGTTAGCGGCAAGACAAACAGCAACTTTAATGTTGTCAACCTGTCAACACTGGCAGGAACTGACAAACTCAGAGATGCGGCAACTGACGGCACTAAGTGGCTAATCGTTGGTCAAGATGGATTATTGCTTGAAAGCACTGATAGTGCAGAGAACTGGTCTGTTAAAGCAACTTCAATAAGAAACTCTACCGATGATATTCAATGTATAGTTGGGAATGTACATTTACCACTTTAGGAGTTAAACTATGAGTTATAAGTATTCCAGAGGAAATCGCAAGGTAGGTGATCTTCAGTTTGAAGATGATTCAAATACCGAGATAGATTTTGAAGATGATTATATAGCTCTTGAGGCGGCTGGTAATGCCGTTTTGGTTGTGTCCGGTTCTAATGTAGGGATCGGTACAACTACTCCTGACTCGCTTTTAAGCCTTGATGGTGTTCAGCCAAAGATAAAGTTCACCGAGAGCGGACAGAACCGAGCAGAAATATTTATCAATGACTCTGATAACTTGAAGGTTGTGAACCGCGCGAGCAATAAACATATGGTGTTTGAGATTAGCGATGGTGGTACTTTAAGAGAGGGGCTGAGGTTGCGAGCCACTTCAAATATTCAAGGGTCCACAGCACCAGAGGTGGTGATTAATGATGGTTCCACTTCCTTAATGGATTTTCGTGTTGAGTCCGATAACAATACTCACATGATTTATGTAGATGGTGCTAATGATAAGGTCGGTATTAATACTAAGTCACCAAGCCAAATACTCGACATTGATGGAGATACTATCAGGCTGAGAAATCAGAGAACAATTCCAAACTCAAATACATTTGGCGAGGCTGGTGAGATTTGCTACGATGCTAACTATATTTACATTTGTATTGCTACTGATACTTGGAAGAGGGTAGCTTTATCTTCTTGGTAAACTATTTATTATTATGAACGGAAGCAACTGGAAAGACTTTGTAGATTCAATTCACGAAGTAGAAGCATATCAAAAGAAAGTCCAAAAGGGCTATGTCCAAGATAGAAATAAATTAACTCAAAGCGGCAAACAGAAAAAAGGCGGTGCACCGTTTGACCAAGCACCACCCAAAGGGCGGTCTAAATCCGCCCCAGTGGGCTTTGGAGGTGCTTTAGAGGAAGAGGTGGAAGCCTCGTCGTTTGACACTCAAGACACCTTAGAGCCTCAAATATGGGAAGATGAAGAGATTAAGCCTGAGATCAGAGATAAACTGGTTAGAATTGCTATGGATTTTGTAAAGAATCTACCTGTTGATGTTAATGTTAAAGATATTACTCTGACAGGTTCTTTGGCAAATTACAATTGGTCAAACTATTCTGATGTTGATCTCCATATTATTGTTGATTTTCTTGAGGTTGATGAGAATGTGGAATTAGTAAAATCATTCTTTGATAATGCAAGAATGAAGTGGAACAATAATCATGACATTAAAATGAAAGGTTATGATGTAGAAATTTATGTTGAAGATGAAAGGGAAGTTCATAAATCATCTGGACTTTATTCATTGATGAATGATGAGTGGATCAAGAGACCAAGAAAATACCGTAGTACAATTGATTTCCCTGCTGCTAAACATAAGGCAGAAGATATTGAGTTTCAAGTAAATATTGTTTCAAACCTCATAACTGCCAAGAAGTATGAAACTGCTTTAAAGAACATAGAAAGACTTAAAAATAAAATTAGAAACATGCGAAGAGCAGGACTTGAAAGCAAGCTACAAGAGTTTTCAATTGAGAATATCGCATTCAAAATCCTCAGAAGAAATGACACACTTGGATACTTAAATGATTTAAAAACCAAAGCATATGATGCTATGATGTCAGTAAATGAGGAATAATGAATTTTGTTGAAATAAAAGAAGATAGCAAAGTTTATCCCGGCGAATACTTACTATATGAGCCAACTCAAACAATTGTGTTATGTGGTGCCTTTAATAGGGGGCAAGACATGATTCGTGCTTACGGTGCTGGAAAGTATTTTGAGGGTAAGATCAATCAGTTCAAAAAGATTGAGATGAGCCGCAAACAACATAAGCAGCACTATAAGTCCCGATGTAAGGGTTGTGGTGGTTAATATTTTATGGAGTTAATCAAGCTATGAGATCAGTATCATTTACATGTGGGCCATTTGCAGAAGCCCAAACAAGAATAGAGGACTTTGGAACAGCATTGTATTTTTCACAACTTTATTTTGAAACAATAATGGATTTAAATACTCTTTTAGAAAAATTGGAATTAGCGAGAGAGTCTGAGGACAAAGATAGAGTAAAAGCTCTTGAGGAGCAGATTTGCTTCATTGAAAAAATATGTAGTCTTGACAACTTTGACGAACAACCCTTTTCAGACAACTAACATGACAAAACTAAATATATATTGTCTTTTTGACTCAGATGATGCACTATATGGAGTTTACTCGTCTATTAAATCAGTGCACCGTGATGCATTAAAATTATGTAACAAGGGCTATTCCCGTGTTTATCTTAAACATGAAGGCGATGCAGTCACACCAAATGTAACAGTTTTAAGAAACATATTTAAAGGTGAAATCGATGTTAAGGTTAATTATATTTCAGACAAATCTAAAATTACAATCTTAAAAACGAGTATTAAAGAATAGCACTGTATTTATTACATGGGACTAAAAAAGGGCGACATGATAAGATGGGTCTCTCATCATGATGCTTTTGAAGCCTCGCCAATTGGTGTTAAGGGAATATCCCCAGTTCATAAGCATGGAATTATTTTAGAGATATCAGATAAGAAAACTACAGCTATTGTGGCTCACTGCTTCGATTGCAAAGCATATAATCTAGTTATATTAGATGCTGAATACGACTCAGTACAAATTATCAGCAGGGGCGACGATGGCTAACATATTCTTTAATGGCGATAAGATGACAAAGCAAGAAGCCATCAACTCGTTAACAGTTGAAATCTCTAATTATTTTTCAGGTAGATACGAAGTTAAAGTTGGTTCTGATGATGGCGGATCAGTTCTTGAGGTTTTTGTTGAGGTGCCTACACCTAGTATTACAATCGTTGATCAATGTCCTGATTTCCCGCTGTTTGATATTATTCCAAAATGGGGAGGGTGGCGCTGCCAAGTTATTAAATGTCCGCCCGGTTACATTGATGCGATTATCATGGCACCCGAAGTTGATGACTACTAACATTTCTCTGACATTTATCACTTGACCTTCTATGTTGAATGCTATATATTATTAGCATGGAAAAAGATATTAAATTACAAATTGTTGAAGTTATGGCCCGACCGGTCTGCACCGGCTGGGATCGCGGTTTCCTTGAGTCTATAATGAATCAACTAGACAGAGGTCGCACCCTTTCTGAAAAGCAGTTAGAGACCGTTTTTAAGGTGATTGGTCGTAATGGGGAGGAAGCCCAAGCCATACATGATGAATGGGAAAATGTCTACATCAAAGAGCATAAAGAAGATGCGATGGTGTTGGCTAACTATTATCAAACTACTGGATATTTCTCTGAGCTTACTCGCGATATTCTAAAAGGGCTCATACCTGATATGCGTGCATACAACAAGATGAGAGGAAACAAATATGCTCAGAAAGTTCTAGAGGCACACCATAGCGAGCCTAAATATTTACCCGGAACTTTAGTGGCTGCCCGTGCAAACTGTTATGAGAGAGATATCGGACTTGCAGATACATACACTTGGCATGCCCAACACAATGCTGCAAAAGCATTTCGAGAAAAAGGCGGCCTTGTTATTAAAATAGAAAACATCATTCGTTCAGCCGCCAAAGGTGCAAAAATATACAAGATTCTACCCATCGGTGCAACAATCCCAGTGATTATTGAAGAGCGATTCATTAAGATAAAAAGAAAGTAGCTTCCTCATACTAAGTAAGGTATGGGATTAGACATACCAGCTAAATACAAAATAGGCAACCTTGTAAAAGGTTACTATGATATTGTTGAATATTACTATTGGCAAGATGACCCAGATGATTATTTTAACACTTCACACACTGGTGTTGTTGTTGAAGTTGATTACGAATGTGAATATTTTGAAGATTATGTATACACAGTTTTATGTCTTGATGGTATTAAAAGATATTTTATTGAATCTGAATTAATTAAACTTTAAAACTTGACACTGACTAATAAAAAGATTATAATAAATTCATGGCTGATTGGTGGAATTGGTATACACAACAGACTTAAAATCTGTCGCCCTGTGGGCTTGCGAGTTCGAGTCTCGCATCAGCTACCATCTTTTAAATTAAATGTGGAGTCATAAATCGGTTCAAGTCCGTTAAGCAAGCTGGATGCACATTGATCACCACACCCTTGCGAGAGGTTCAGAAGTCTGGTTAAGATGAATGATAGCTGCAGTTATTATGAATGCTTGACGGATCGAGAATAGGCAAGGGCTTTTGGGACACTAGCTCAGTTGGTAGAGCATCGGGCTTTTAACCCGCTGGTCGCAGGTTCGAGTCCTGCGTGTCCCACCACTTTAGGGCCTTTAGTTCAGTTGGTTAGAGCATCCCGCTCATAACGGGGTAGTCGTCGGTTCGAGTCCGACAAGGCCCACCATATAAATATGAAAAACATTACATCCGATAAAGTCTGGCAAGCACAGACCCGTGCATTGAAAATGCTTGAGAGTAATCTAAAATCTCTTGAAAATGCAACAAAGGATTTGCAAAACAAAGTCAGCAATGATAAACTAGATACGCATTACAGTCAAAATGACGACTGCCTTACTTATGCCCTCAAAGTGTGGCAGTCATGTCTTAGGCTAGCAGAGCTGAAAAAACTACAATGGGAACTTGAGGGCAGAAACTTAACAGGAAAATTAGTAAAAGAGGATTAAATGGTTTATACAGTACTTTACAAAGACCGCAATGACAACAGCATGGGTACATTTACTTTTGTTGCTCAGCAGCATGATAAAAACTATGCATGGGCTGAATTTATTAAGCACTATGCAACATGCGATCAGGAGCCTATCGCGATGATGCCGGGCCAGACGATGATTTACCTGCCTGACTCCATTACACATGTTGAGGTTATGTGACATGCGGCATGCCAAAGTAAGGAAAGGTACAGTTGCTTTCTTAAAAGATGATCTTCATCTGCCATTTATCAACTTAAACCTGTTTAAAGAAATGAAAGATGTTTACACAATCCCGCATTACTGGAGAGATGTTGACGGTAAAATGTCACATTTGTGGCATCTTGATTTGCTGAAACGAAACACAAAAGTTACATGTATGCATCGTGAACGAGGTATGAAACACACTTTCTGGGCTGTCACCGACCCTGAAAGCGACTCAATTGGCAAAGTATTTGTTGTGGGATTCCGCTTCGATGATCGCATTAATTGTGATGAAGACATGACATTCGATTATTCAAATATTTCACCCTTTGTCAAGCATTCACTTCTTTCTGAAAAGTGCTTGACAAAGAAAAATAGATAAGTTAAATTATATTTATGCGTCCTTAGCTCAGTTGGATAGAGCATCGGCCTTCTAAGCCGAGGGTCGTAGGTTCGAGCCCTACAGGACGTGCCATTTACAATAGGGAGATATTATGTTAGTTAAAGATGACAGCAAATCAGTTGTATTCTTTGTAGCATCGCTTGTATCGGTTGCAGCCAGTATTTATGTCTGGGTATCTGCAGGTGGAGATCCGGCACATGCAGAAAGGTTTGGTATCTTTGTTGGCCTTTGGGCTCCAACATTGATGGGCCTTGCAAATTATTACAGGGAGTAAAATGACAAGTAATTTTAATGAATTTATCGGAATGTTGTTGCTGGTTTCGGCTTCAACATTTCTAATTGTTGGTTTTCGTTGGGCAATTCTTAGAATTGGCAACCAAGCCAATACTAGTAAAAACACGGGTGTAGCTCAGCGGTAAGAGCAGTCGTCTTATATGCGATTGGTCGCAGGTTCAAATCCTGCCACCCGTACCATCTTTATGTAAACTTTGAACTATTTATTGTAGTAGAGTAATAATGTCATATCACGATTCATACTATCATTCAGACTTATTAGAAAAAGGCATGGCAGTTGTCAACCCCTTGCATGAGCAAAGAAAAAGACTTACACAGCTTGAACAGTTTCTTAAAGAAATAGCTGAAGAAACGAAAGATAAAAAACTTAAAGAAAAGATTGATAAGATTTTAGAATGAAAGTTGGTGATCTGGTAACATATATGCCTGAACCGTCTGCTTTATTTAAATGGGAAAAATACAGAGATATAGGTCTCCGTTCGTCGCCCGGTATTGTTCTGGAGCAAGTTAATCACTCATTGTCGCATACTAGTAGATTCATCATTAGATGGCACAGTGGTATCGTTACCGAAGAGTGGTCAACTTATTTAGAAAGCTATGAATTTTCAGAAAGGTGACCTAGTATGTCACAGTATTAAGCATTTAAAATTACTTGGTATTGTTGTAAAAAAAGATAAAATTCATGATGAATTTTATAAAATTTTCTGGTATAATACGGGTAAAGTTCAATCAATTCATAAAAAATTTATAGAATATTACGAGGATTAAAATGTTACTAAAAACTTTTGTACTAATTGGTGTTATTGATTCTTTTGATTCGCAGTTTGCAACTGTAGAAATTAATATGAATCCATCAACGAATGGTGGGCCTGCACATGCTGTAATGCCCGTCACGGCTTTTCCTTGCGAGATTGATGAAGGGCAGAGGTTTTACATCGTGAAGCTTACTGAGCAATCTGATGCGGTAATAGTTTGCAACATTCAAGATCAAGAGACAACGGAAAACAATGCCAACAGATGAACAAAATAAGATGATTGATGAGTGTATCGAATCCTACAGACGACTTATAAAATTTCACAGACAACAGATTTTAGAGTTGACTCGTATGAAAAATAATGAGTATTATAAAATGGAAAAATTGGATATCAAAATTAAGGGGGAATGATGTACCAAGTGTTTTTAAATTGTGTTGTTGCATTTATAGTGTTAGGGTTTGTGTATTCTCTTTATTTAATTGACAATATGGAGCAATGATGGCTGATAAAGTTTACTATGATAACGATTGCTATGTTTGTTCGCTTGAAATTTCTACAATTCGTGAAAGAGCAGAGGCATGCGGTATTGAGTTTATCGACATCAGTTCTGATGAGTTTGATGGCAATGTGGAAGAGTTTGAAAAAGAAATGATTGGATGGTTTGACCAGAAGGCAACCAAAGGCCCAGAGACATTTAGGCTGATGTATGAAAAAATGGGCTTTAGCAAAGCTGTGTATTTTTCTCGTCTTCCAGTCATCCGCTCTTTGTTTAACACTGGCTACTATGTTTTTGCATACGGCATCCGTCCGTATTTACCAAGGAGGAAATAATGCAATTTATTAAAGATTTTTTATTGAAAAGAGAGATAAACAAATTAAAAAAGAAAATCGCTAAACTTCAGTCAGAGGCATTGTATTTACAACGAAATGGAAAACTTCGTTTGTATGCATCTGCCATGAAAGAAATAGATGAATTATCAAATTCTTTAGTTGAAAAACTTGACAATGATGGCGAATTAAGTCATAATGATAATGTCAATGATTTTATTGATTATGATGGTATGGGGAATCAAGGAAGATTTCCATCGGATAAGAAAAAGTAATGGCCAGAAGTCAAGTAGACGAATCGTATTTTGATAAATGGAATCCTGAGATCGACTATAGCGAGCATCCCGAACTATATCGGATTGGTCGTGGTCAGCAAGGTGTGCTCATCTGTGAGCCTTACAAGTCAAAGATTTGTGCTTACTGGCGGTTCAAAACTGTTAGGGAGGCACAAGTGTCAAGTCAAAACATCTTAGGAATGTTTTACACATACATTAATGATGGTGATTTTGTCGGTGCAGACATGGCGAAAAAGTTCTTACATATGGGCTTTACTCGTGCTCGTCGATATGCAAATCATCGCGATGGTAGAAAATATAATGATGACGGTACGATTATTCCACAGGAGCCAGATGCACTCACATGTGAAAAAGCTAAATCAGCAAAAATCTTTTATTCCGCTTGGAAAGAAGCTAGAGAAAATAAAACATATTTACATATGAAGCAAGAACACAAACAAAGGTATGAAAGTAGGTGATTTAATAAAAGTAAAGTATGCTATCAAGAATCCATACGACGATAGTTTGGATGGCTGGGGCGATGCATTCATTGGAGTCGTTACCGAAACACCGAACTCAGGTAAATACTCAGTTTTAACTATGTATTGTTTTGAGCAAGCTACTTCACATGTTCTCATGCCAGAATTGGATCTAATTGAGGTAATAAGTGAGAGTAGGTGATTTAATTTCTTTTAAGCCAATTGGATTTGGGACAGATGATTGGTCAAACCCATCCATTGTTCTTAAGCAGTACGAATCTCCTGATGACGATTTGTTTATTGTCTGGGTCGATGGTATGACTGCAATAATCGATAATGATAATTATGAGATTGCATTTTTGACATCTACTTAACACACGAAATCAATTGTTGGGTTATAATATAAATATGAAAATTGGTGATTTAGTAAAGATGAGCACACATGACACTGGTATGGTGGGTATTATACTTGATGTGTGTCCCCGTGGAGCAGGTCGCACTGCACAAGTTGGCATACATTGGTTCGGTGGTTCTGGTAAACTAGATTGGGAACCGCAAGCTTGGTTGGAGGTTGTTAGTGAAGCTAAAAAAATGTAATAGCACATTGTCCAGACAGTATGTGTTGTTTGTGGGAATCTGCGGAGTTGTATCGGCATTGGGTTGTATTTATTTCTATCTGCAGGTTATCTTATGAAAGTGGGTGATTTGGTGAGATACAATCATGTTCCACATCCGTATGCAGATGAAGAACAATCTGCTGGTATTGTTCTTGAGATACACAAGACGGGAAGAAAAAGTGATTCGGTTAAAGTTCATTTCACTGACGGCTCTGTTGAATGGTATGATTCAGCGATATTGGAGAAGTTAAGTGATTGACAATAAGTTTGAAGTTATTAATAAGGGCGACATGGTTGTGTATCGCTCCCCCAGCACGGGAGCTACAAGGCCCGGCATTGTCCTTGAGGCATCACCCGCAGGTTCTATCACAATAAGATGGAACGACGGCTCTATAAGTGTTACAGCGATGGCATCCGTAGTTTATGACCAGAGCCACAATCATTTCCCTGCTTAATATTTTATTTACTTGACATTTGTAATTATATAAGGTATATTCTAATTATGTTTAGAGAGAACCAACCATTGCCAAAGTTTAAACCGGGTAACCTTGTTCGTATCAAGGAACTTACACATGATGAAGCACTGCCCGACCATAGACTTGGATTGGTAATGGAAACTGTTCCAGAAGAAATAGACGAGAGCAGAACATATACTGCTTTTTATAATGTTGCTTTCGCTGGCGGAAAGATTCTCAAGTTTCATGAGATGTTTCTTGAGTTAGTAGAGGATTGATTTGAGCAGGAAAAGACCATTCTATGAACGATTAGTTTGCAAGAGCGGATTTAGTATGTCTATTCAAGCAAGTGAATACTCTTATTGCTATCCAAGATCAGATACAGCGGAAAGTTATGAGTCAGTCGAGGTTGGGTTTCCCAACCAAATCGAACCATTGTTGGATAAGTATTGTGAAGATGAAAGAGACCCCACGGGCACCGTGTATCCGTATGTTCCGGTTTGGGTAGTCACCACAGTTATAGCGAAACATGGCGGAGTAGTTTCAGGGACCGCCCCACCCGGAGTATTGATGTTAGAGGGAGATTGACAGTCCTCGATCGCGATTTTTTTCGCTAGATTTTTTTTCTTTTCAAGTCCCAAGCAACGGTAAGCACAATGAAAATGACAATAGTAATAGATTCCGACGACCGCGAAGGCATCGAGGCGGCACTTAAAGTGGCCCGCATAATGCACACAAAGTATGTTGGACATTCCAACATTCATAAAGAATCTTTTGGAAAGATTGAGTTTATCAAGTTGCTTCGTAAATACATGCGAGAGTCTATTGGCCATCTTTACGATGAGCATTCTGATCAAGTTAACGATATGGATGACATGACAAACCTTCGCAATGCAAAAAGATTTGCCGATCGTATTTGGAACGGCGAGCGATGAATATTATAAACAATAAATATTTTCACATGTTTGTTCGCTGGGGCTTGGCCGGTCACGGTGCCATTCACATTATTGAAACAGGGTTCAATATTTATGAGCAAGCTTGGATTAGTGCATGGATTAGTGCATTCGCTGGTTTGCTCATGATAGCCGGTGCTTTTGTGGATTTAAGTCACCACAAAACTGATAACAACACTAACAAATAGGAGAAAAAGTGTTTAATATTATTTTACTACCCCTTATCTTTGGCTGCAATGATGCCCAAAACTTAGAAACCGCGATCCCGCTATCGCGGGATGAAGTTAACGAGTCATTGGAAAAGTCTGCGGAGTCTCTTGATAACATGATTCGTATGACTGAAAGCATGCTTGATGATATGGATGTTATCCTTCAGAACCAAGATGCTATTTTTAAAGCAGTCACCAACTGTGTAAGTGACCAGACATGCGAGGCTCTCAAGAACTCAATGGTGCCCGAATGAAGGTTGGTGATTTGGTAACCTTGTCCTCGTATGTTCTCCAGACTGCGGCGATGTATTCATGGAGGAGAAAAATATGGCATGACAAGAAAGATATTGTTGGTCTAGTGGTTAGGGTTCAAGACAATCCAAACATTTGCGAATATACTTCAGATAATGAAAAAAAGTATTACTTTATTCGTTGGATGCCTGACGGCCCCGCTGGCCGCTGGAACACAGGCAACCTTAAAGCTGCTGCACCCTATCAAACATCTTATTTTTATCGTAACGATTTGAAGTTTGTAAAATGAAGTTTAAAGTTGGCGATAATGTTACAATGTCAAACATGTGGAAATACGATGTTGTATGGGGAACGATTGACAAAATAACGCCGGAGTATATTGTTGTCAAATGGGATAACATACCCGGTCATTGGCACTACACAGAGGAGCAAGCAAAGAAATTGGAGTTGACAAATGCTACTAATTGATTTTTTTACCATGGTTTTAGGACCAATCTTCATTATTTTTGGCTTCTGGCTTTATAAACTGGGCACAGATGATTCATTTAAGGATAAGAAATGATTAAAGAAATAAGAGATTATGTTAATGAATATATTAACCCTGCATTGGCAGGGCACGATGGGCACCTTACTATTGACAAAATTGATGCTGATGGTATTTTATACGTTACATTGAGCGGAGGTTGCCAAGGTTGTGCCGCCTCTAAACAAACTTTGCAAGGACAAGTTGGAGCATATTTAATTGAGGAGTTTCCACAAATAACCGGTATTGTTGATATGACTGAGCATGACCAAGGGGAAAATCCATATTATGAAAAGTAAAATTATATTAATGTTAGGCTTGCTTACCTGCAATAGCTCTGATCCTCTAAATGATTCAGCATCTATCAATTATTCATGTATGCAACCGATTGTAGATGGTGAATATAATATTACATTTCAAACAATTGAAACTGCTTGCGGCTCGATGAAAAATATTAGAATGGATGTTGTGTATGGTATTCCATCGCCTAATAAAAATTCTGGTTGTCATTTGACTCGCATTGAAAATAAAACTAAATCATGTGAAGTGAATGCTGGTTTTTATTGTGACGATGGATTATGGGAAATGAAACTTGATTGGTTCACTAAGAGCCACTCATCTGACGATACATTAATTAATGGAACTTTAAATGTGAATATGGAAAGATTTACCGGCTGGACTTGCGAGGGGGTGTATAGTTTTACTGGCCATAGGGTCTTAAATGAAAATCGGTGATTTGGTTAAAATTTTAGATGGTCCGCTAACAAGCGGGTATACTGGCCATGGCATTATAGTTGACTTTAGAAACGGACCAAAATACTCAGAAGCTTTAGTACATTGGTTTGACGAGTGGTCTGATGAAAAACCGAGAGAATGGAATAAAATAGAGCATTTATTTTTATTAAGTGGAGTGCAGAATGAAAGTGGGTGATTTGGTTCACAGCCGTCATGATAACAATTATTTAGGTATAGTTTTAAAAATCGGCCCCAAAGAGACTTTTACCGATCACGGTAAAACTGTTGCTAAAATTCAATGGTTTGATGGTGAAACAACTTTTGAGTTTATTAAAATGATGGTGGTGCTAAGTGTATCTGAAGAATAAATGTAGTTTACATTTTTTTGATATTATTGTGTTCGGGATAGTTGCCTTATTTTATTGGAAGCTTTTTAGTTTAATCTTCTCTTGACATTTCTCTGACAACTTTCGCATTGACGATAGCCCTTATGTTGTTATATTATAAGGGTAAGGAGAGAACACATGTCATACAATGGTACCGTCCGCTGCTCATACTGCTATCAAACTGGTCACAACTCCCGCACTTGTCCGACTAAGAACGAGCATCTGAAGCAAGGTTACGAGAGGGCTATTCAGCAAGACGATTACCGTGCTGATACATTCCGCCAAGAGTATGAAGCACGGACGGGCAGAAACATTAACACTGGCGCAGTTCTCCCTAAACAAAAGAAAGTGACTAAGGTTAACTGTGGCTACTGTGGTCGGCAAGGTCACACTCGCCGAACTTGCCGCTTTCTTAAGAGCGATAGGAAAGTCTTCGCCGAGGTCTCCAAGTTCACTAGAAAGGCGATGTGGGAAAAGTTGGTTAACTACGGTGTTGGTGTTGGTTCTCTCATTCCAGTAAGGTCATTCCAGTATCTTGATGAAGAAAGAGGGTACGGCTATGCTGTATCTCTTCGTTATATCACAGATTTTTCATGGGAGGGTGTTCACTGGGGTTACCCTTATCTCAATGCAATGCATAAAGACATCAAAGATATCGCCAAGCCAAATGTCTATGAAGATGGGACCAACATCGACAGGCTCATAAGTCAGTCGAAGGAAGATGTTGCTGCTGAGTTTATACCAGCCGGTATGATGAGTGCCACCAG
>CEPA01060494.1_pt1 | contig 13173 bp, 21 predicted proteins | sample 356241 | NCBI WGS metagenome assembly CEPA01 (sample SAMEA2620542, study PRJEB7988) | marine metagenome | biome: marine biome (ENVO:00000447); feature: surface water layer (ENVO:00002042); material: "saline water (ENVO:00002010), including plankton (ENVO:xxxxxxxx)" | depth 5 m
ACGTCAACACTTTATTCACTACAAGTACCTACCAAGTCTTGGCTTCTATGGCACAGGACTTATACATCTTATTGGTGGATTGGCTAAATCGGCTACGTCTATATTGCGTCAGCTTATTGATGCAGGTACTCTATCGAACCTTCCTGCTGGTCTTAAAGCTCGTGGTCTTAGGATTAAAGGGGATGATTCGCCTCTCATGCCTGGTGAGTTCAGGGATGTCGATGTGCCTGGTGGTGCGATACGAGATTCCATTACGTTTATACCTTATAAAGAACCATCCTCAGTATTGTACCAGTTGTTGGGAAATATTGTCGAAGAGGGAAGACGAATTGGGTCGGTAGCTGATGTGCAGGTGGGTAACATGAACCCACAGGCTCCTGTTGGTACAACACTAGCCTTGTTAGAGCGATCCATGAAAGTTATGTCTGGGGTGCAAGCACGACTACACGCCTCTCTGAAAAAAGAACTACGCATACTAGCCAAGTGTATCCATGACTTTATGCCTCCAGATTATGCCTACGAAATAGAAGGTAACTTCTCACGAACAGAAGATTTTGACGGACGAGTGGATGTCATACCAGTATCCGATCCGAATGCCTCAACAATGGCTCAACGAGTAACACAATATCAGGCAGCCCTACAGTTAGCCCAACAAGCACCACAATTATACGATATGGGAAAGCTACATCGACAGATGTTAGAAGTGCTAGGAATAAAAGATGCAGCCGATATTATCAAACTACCTGACGATATAAAGCCGAATGATCCAGTAACAGAAAACATGGCGATCATGAAGCAAGAACCTGTCAAGGCGTTCAAGTACCAAGACCATGAAGCCCACATTGCTGTACATACTGCTGCTGCTCAAGACCCAAAAATACAGCAAATCATTGGTCAATCGCCATTTGCGTCTGCTATCCAGAATGCCTTGGCAGCTCATATTACCGAACACGTTGCCTTCCAGTATAGAAAAGAGATAGAAAAGCAGTTAGGTGTGGAAATGCCAGACGAAGAAAAGCCTTTGCCAGAGGACGTAGAGGAAGAATTGTCAAAATTAACAGCAGAAGCTGCAGCTAAGGTGCTGAAAAAAGGTCAGGCAGAGATGGCTCAGGCTGAGGCTATGAAAAAACAGCAAGACCCACTGACAATTATACAGCAAAAAGAGATGGCTTTAAAAGAAGCTGAGTTTGAGCATAAAAAACAGATGGATATTGCCAAATTACAGTCTGAAGTGCAGAAAACTAAGTCAAATGAGAAGATACAGGGTGCTAAACTAGGCATTCAGGTGGCTACAGAGGCTGATAAAGCCGAGAAAAAGGCTATAAAAGACGGTGTGGACATAGGATTGAACCTTGCAAGGGATTTAGCCTCTGATGAATGACGATTATGGGCTGATTTTAAAACGAATCAGTGATCAAAAGACCCAAATACAGGAACATTTGTGCATGGGAGGGGCAAAAACCTTCGATGAATACACCTCAATGGTCGGTGAATACAGAGGATTACTTAAAATAGAGCAAGAAATTTTAGACTTGCAAAAGAAAGCCATTGAGGATTAAATAATCCCAACGTACTTAAACGCAAGGCAACTGTGAGCCTAAATCACTGCATGAGGTTAAAATGTATCAAGCGACTAAAAAGGAAGATGACGCTAAAGTTGCTTCCAAAATGCCCCAACCAAAGGGCTACAAACTCTTAATATCCCCAGTTGAAGTAGATGAGAAAACCGAAGGTGGCGTATATATGCCAGATGCATTGAGAGATGCTGAAGGTATAGCGTCAATTATAGGTTTTGTTGTGAGCATGGGTTCTGACGCTTATAAAGATAAAGATAAGTTTCCAAACGGTGCTTACTGCAAAGAGGGTGACTTTGTGATCTTTCGATCTTACTCAGGCACTCGATTTAAAATCCACTCACAAGAGTTTAGACTAATTAACGATGACACGGTTGAAGCCGTTGTCGATGACCCAAGAGGATATAAAAGGATATGAACGAAGTAGCAGAAAAAATGGAAGAGCAGGAAACCCAACAGGATTTAGACTTTGGGGAAGATAAGCCAGTACAGTCACCAAAAGCCAATGACGCACCTTTTGAGGTGGAAATTGTTGATGACAGACCTGAAGAAGACAGAGTTGCAAAGAGAAACGAAGCTGTAACCACTAAGGTTGAGGATGATGACGATGAAGCCAAAAACTATAGTGAGAAAGTTCAGAAGCGTATAAAGGCTTTGAAATACGATTATCACGAAGAGCGTAGAGCCAAAGAAGAAGCCTCTCGTCTACAAGAAGAGGCACTAAACTACGCTAAAAAACTTCAGAAAGAAAACGAAGAACTGCGTAAAAGTCTTTCTGATGGTGAAAGTGTCTTAATAAATCAGGCTAAAGGTAGGGTAGATGCAGAGCTAGAAAAGGCTAAAAAGGATTACAAAGAGGCTTACGAATCAGGTGATCCAGATAAGTTAGTTGAGGCATCCTCTGAGTTGGCAAGGATACAAAGTGAAAAACAACGTGTTGATAGCTATGTGCCACCAAAGCCACAACAACCTAAAAAACAAGAGACACCAGTTCCTCAGCAAACCCAGAAACCACAGGTAAGTCAGAGAGCCTTGGACTGGGCAAATGAGAACACATGGTTCAATAAAGATAGCCGAATGACCTCGTATGCTTTTGGTGTTCATGAGGAGTTGGTAAAAAAAGGTGTTGTCGGAGACAGCGAAGAGTATTATAAAGAGATAGATAGGGAAATGCGAAAAGTTTTTCCAGACAAGTTTGACGATGTTATTGAAGATGAGGAATCGCAACAGAGTCAGACTGGCAACGTGGTTGCCCCCACCAAACGGAGTGCAAAAAAACCACGCACAGTGCGACTGACCTCAACCCAAGTGAACCTCGCAAGACGCTTGGGTCTCACAAAAGAGCAATATGCAGCGCAATTAATGAAGGATCAAGGAAATGGCTGATAGAGAACCAAGAGATAACGAAACAAGAGAAATGGAATTTCGCAAGAAATCATGGGAAAGACCTACGTTGTTGCCAACACCTAATCCCAGACCTGGGGTTAAGTTTCGTTGGATACGAACAGCGATTATGGGTCAATCAGATAACCCTAATGTATCTGCAAGGTTTCGTGAAGGTTGGACACCTGTCTTAGCCAAAGACCATCCTGAGTTACACGTTATGTCTGACATCGATTCACGATGGAAAGACAATATTGAAATTGGTGGTCAGCTACTCTGTAGCATAGCAACCGAAAAAGTAGAAGCTCGTAAGGAAGCCCACAAGGAAATGGCTAACAGGCAAATGGAATCTGTGGACAATTCTTTCTTGCGTAATAATGATCCTCGAATGCCAGTTCTGAAACCAGAGCGAAGCACTCGAACAACTTAATGGAGGTAGACATATGTCTAGCATATCTGCTCCTTTTGGGTTAAGACCAGTAGGAACATTAGGTGGCGAATACACTGGTGGTTTTCGTCAATATCCCATCCTATCTTCTCAATCCACAAGGATTTGTTACGGTGATGTCGTCAAGCTAAATGATGACGGTGGAACCACAACGATAGCGAAAGATACAGGCACAAGCACAGCAACGCCTATCGGTATCTTTCTAGGATGTCGTTATATCGATGTAAGCACAAGTCAGCTTACATTTTCATCTCAATGGTCAGGTGCAGCCCATACCAGTGGTATGGCGTATGTTGCTGATGATCCAAACATTCTGTTTGCTGTACAAGCAGACGGAGCAGTAACTGATGATGATCTTGGTGCTAACGTAGAGTTAGAGCAGACAGCATCAAGTGCTACGTTTGGAATGTCTCGTGTCAGCATTGACATTAGCACAACAAACACAACTGCAGCTTTACCAGTAAGGATTGTTGATTTTCTTGGTGGTCACGATGGTGACGAAAGAGGAACTTCATTCCCAATCATGCTTTGTAAGTTTAATTCAGGGCATCAGTTGGCAACAGGTGGCACAAGTGCTGCTGCGCCAGGAGGAGGCTAATCATGGCTGTAATGAGTAGAGCAAATCTCTTAAAAGAGTTACTCCCAGGTTTAAACGCATTGTTTGGACTAGAGTATGAAGGCTATGAAAACGAACACGCTGATATCTATGAAACTGAAAACTCAGACAGAAGTTTTGAGGAAGAGGTGAAGCTATCAGGGTTCGGTGCAGCCCCAGTGAAGCAAGAAGGTGCAGCCATCTCCTATGATGTAGCACAAGAGTCATTCACTGCTCGTTTTAATCACGAGACAGTGGCTATGGGTTTCTCTATTACAGAGGAAGCTATGGAAGACAATTTGTATGACAGCCTATCAGCACGTTATACAAAAGCACTTGCTAGAGCTATGGCTTACACAAAGCAAACAAAAGCAGCGTCACTTCTAAACACTGGTTTTGATACATTCACTTCTGGCGATGGAGCCTTTCTATTTAGTGCCTCCCACGGAACCGTGGCAGGTGGTAATAACAGAAACCAACCATCAACAGCAGCAGACCTTAACGAAACATCTTTAGAGCAAGCTGTGATTGATATAGCAGCCTTCGTAGATGAAAGAGGTCTATTGATTGCAGCAAGACCAAGAAAGCTGATTGTTCCACCTGCATTGATGTTTACAGCAACAAGATTGCTACAAACAGATTTCAGAACAGGAACTGCTGATAATGACATTAACGCTATCAAGTCTAATGGGTCTATTCCAGAGGGCTTTGCTGTTAACCATTATCTAACAGATAGTGATGCTTTCTTCATCATCACAGATGTTCCAAACGGAATGAAGCATTTCGTTAGAACTCCTATGGCTACTGGCATGGACGGAGATTTCAATACTGGAAACGTAAGATACAAGGCGAGAGAGAGATATTCTTTCGGTGTATCTGATCCACTTGGAATTTACGGTTCAACAGGAGCTGCGTAAACTAGCAAACTTGGGGGCGAGAAATCGCCCCCTTACAATTTCACCTTGACAGCGTAAGCTGACATTTGCCACGACAAGGAGATTAATATGGGCAATACAACATTTTCAGGTCCAGTTAGAGCAACTGGAGGATTTAAAGCAGTAAACAAGAGTAGCACCACAGGTGCAATTACAGAGACAGGTTTTTCTGTAAACTCAACAGGTCAACTCATTTCTATGGGTACACGAAAAATACAGTCTTTCGCAGGTACTCTAGCAAGCACAAACGCGGCAGATACAGCGTATGGAGATGGTGACTGTCTTGTAGAATTAGGAACATTAAACGTAGATGCTCCTGATGATCTAGTAACACCATCAAAGATATTCGTACACAGAGCTTTGATTGGTATTACCACAGCAGCAGGTCAAACTCTTGCAGGTAACTTAGCATTGAGTTCTACTTCTGGAACAGCTACAAATGCAGCCGTATCAGGAACAGAGATCGTTGGTGCAGGCGTTACATCGTTTAACGAACAGCTAAGTGCTACACAGTCTATCACAGAGATTGATATTAACTTTAACAACACGGCAGGTAACTATCACATCTTCGTGCCAAACGTAACCGCTGCTGTTGCAAATGTGCATCTGTATGCTAGAGCGACAACGGCTGTTAATGCTGATATAACAGCAGGAAGATTTACAGTTGAACTAGAATATTCAGTATTCTAAGGGGGTAAAACATGGCTGATGCAGTAACATCACAAACCCTTTTTGATGGCGACAAGCACGTTGTTATGAAATTTACAAACATTTCTGACGGTACAGGCGAGTCTGCTGTAAAGAAGGTTGATGTCAGTGCATTGGAATCAGATATAAATGGCAATACTTGTACGAGTGTTGCCATAGAAAAAATCTGGTGGCAGTGCATAGGCATGAAGGTTAGAATGTTTTTCGATGCAACGTCTGATGCTTTTATAATAGAGTTAGGTGAAAATCAGAGTGGGTATCATGACTATAGTGAGTTTGGTGGTATAAAGAATAACGCAGGGTCTGGAAAGACAGGCGATATTGACTTTACTACTGTGGGTCACTCTAGTGCTGATACATATACTATCATTCTGAAGATGCGTAAAACATACTAACGTGTTCGATCCAGTAACTATTTCGGCTGCTGTCGCTACGGCAAGCACAGCCTTTAACGGCATAAAGAGGGCGTTTCAGGCAGGTCGTGATTTGGAATCTATGTCACAGGACTTATCCAGATGGATGGGTGCTGTTAGTGATGTGGATGCAGCTCACAAATCTGCCAAGAACCCTACCATGTTTCGTAAAGTTTTTAGTGGGGGAAGCATTGAGCAGGAGGCAATAGAAGCCTTTACTGCCAAAAAGCGTTTGGAAGAGCAACGCTATGAGCTTCAGCAGTTTATTAAGTTTACACATGGAACAGCAGCTTGGGATGAACTTCTTCGTATGGAAGGTCAGATAAGGAAACGTAGGCAACAGGAGATATATGATAAAAAGATATTTAGGGAAAAAGTTATCGGTATTGTTGTTCTTATTATTGTTCTTACCATTGGTTTGGCTCTCCTTGGTCTTTTCGTTTACTCCCTCATGGGACTCGACAGAGGATGGTGGTTATCGGACTAGAGATAAATGTGTCCGTAAACAAGGTGGTCAAGAAACATTTGAGTGGGTTTGTACTGATGGAACTATTATCTATGTGGCACAATCAGAGAATATCAAGCAATGTTATACCTGTTTTTTAAAGAAGTTTAGTGATTGGACATGGGAACAGGAGATTAGGCGAGGGGTTAGAGAAGACCCAAAGTACATAACCTGTAGGAGATATAAAAGAGTGCAAGCAAAAAATGGACAGCAAGTTTGTCTTTATAAAGGTGCAAACGACACATACACTCTAGTGGTTGAGGGAACTTGCCCAAATGAATATCGTTGTCGTTATGATCCAGGTGGTAAGCCTCCTAATATAGATCAAGTTTTAGACAGCTTGAATGATAGTTTTAAAAAATGAAGACACTTGTATTTGCATTGGTAATTTTAGAGGGAACGCAGATTTACGATGAATCTTTACAATATGGGAGTATAGATAAGTGTAGTTGGTATGCCAATAAGATAAACTTTTACAATGAGAGACAAACAAGAAACACCTACTCAGCTTATTGCAAACCATTAGTGATTGAAAAGAATGAGGAATAATATTATAAATATAAGAGATTGGAGGCTCTAATGGCAGTTGTAACACCAGACTTACCAGAGATATTTGAAGAAGCCTTTGAGAGAGCAGGGCTTGAAATGCGTTCTGGCTATGATTTAAAGACAGCTAGACGTAGCTTTCAGATATTAACATTAGAGTGGCAAAACAGAGGGATAAACCTTTTTACTATAGAATCTGGTACGCTATCGCTGTCAGCAGGTACAGCCACATACACTATGCCATCAGATACCATTGATATCATTGAGCATACAATTAGAACAGGCACAGGAACATCACAGCTTGATACGAATGTAAATAGAATAAGTGTTTCTACGTTTGCCCAAAAATCAAATAAGAATACACAAGGTAAGCCAACACAAATATTTGTGCAAAGATTAGCAGGCTCTACGACAGTCACGTTGCATCCTGTTCCAGACACGACATACACGTTAGCTTTTTTTAGGCTAAAGGGCATTGATAGTATTGCAACTGGTATAACAGGAACCACAACGAGCTTTGTGCCACCACGGTTCGTGCCATGTCTTGTATCAGGATTGGCGTACTACATAGCTATGAAAAAGCCAGAAGTGGCTGATAGAGTTCAGGCGTTAAAACAAGAGTATGAATTTCAGTTTGAACTAGCAGCAGGGGAAGATACAGAAACAGCTTCTATAAAGTTTGTTCCCTACAACACATTCTTCACGAGTGTTTAATGGCTTACGCTAAGGGAAAATATGCTTTCGGAATATGCGATAGGACAGGCTTTCGCTATAAAATGGAAGACCTTGTATATGAGTTTACCAATGGTAAAAGAAATGGTTTGAGGGTTGGAAGAGATGTGGTTGATCCAGATCATCCACAAAACTTTGTTGGTCAGATAAAGAGTGACGATCCTCAGTCCATAATTGATGCAAGACCAGACCAGACAGAGCCTTTAGAGTTATCTGTTGGTGTTGCTCAGTTTGACGACTTTGATTTAAAAATATCGCCAATCTTTGGTCTGGTTGGCATTGTCACGGTAACAACAAGCTAAGGAGATAAGATATGCCGATGAAAAGAAATAAAAAGGGTTATGTAGGTGGTGGAAAGATGAAGAAGAAAGGCATGGCTGCAGGTGGTAGAACCACTATGAAAAAGCAGATGATGCGTGGTGGTGGAGCTACTGGCATGAAGAAAAAGATGTATGCAGGTGGTGGAGCCACAATGAAGAAAAAGATGATGATGAAAGGTGGTGGAGCCACAATGAGCCTTGCAAAGCTAAAAGCCGAAGCTGCCAAAATGAATATGAAGTTGGTTCCAAAAACTAAAAAGTCTTAAAATTGCCTTATTTACAAAGCAATATCCCACATTTTAAATGTTGGGTACGGAGGGAGTATACCCATAATCATCAGAAGTATCATGGGGAGTTCCTTCACGCTATGGCTATTGCCGTGACAACAATGCCAAATAGATGTCTTAGTTTTCAAGTTATATTTACAGGCTGTGAAACAGATGAAACGGACGAGCCTAATGTACATGGTGGAGCAATGTGGGCTAGAATGCCAATTACGGCTTTAGTAGCAGATACTCCAGTTGAGGAGTGGGCAGAACCCATGCCTGTCCACTATGCACAGCCGTGGGATTGTTCCTCCCTCCACCACGCTGTGTATGTTTTGGATAGGGCTACACCATGTCCTTGGTTAGCAAAGATAGGTAAAGACTTCTACCCTGCTAAATATTTATTTACTGTGGACTATGTAGACAGTGAGATAGCCGATGATCCTGCACAACACAAGCAAAGTCATGTATTAGAGTTGCTAGACGCAGGTTCGTGGACAGGAAACATAGTAGCGTTGCCCAACAACAGAGTTCGTGTTACACATCCTGCATGGTTTGAGACAGGGGAAGGACCTCCTGACTTCTTGCCATCACAGCATATACACTACTCTAAGTCCGATTTAGATTATGTCTTGGATGTTAACCAGATTTTTGATAATCTATACGCACCCAATAAGAGCAAAAAATGAATTATACAGAAATAACAAATGCGATCAAGGAATATACCGATAACACCGAAACTACTTTTGTTAATAATATTCCTAACTTCGTCAGGCAAACTGAGGAAAGAATATATCGATCTATTCTTATCCCAGAACTCAGAAAGAATGTAACAACATCACTGACTACGAGTAATAGGTTCTTAGCAAAGCCAACAGATTTCTTAGCTGTATTCTCTATTGCCGTTGTAGATGGCAGTAGTAATTACTCTTTCTTGCTCCCAAAAGACGTAAACTTTATACGAGAGGCATACCCTGCTACAGCAACATCAGGTCTTCCTGTATATTACTCACTGTTTGATGGGGATAACTTTTTAATAGCTCCTACGCCAGACTCTACATACACAGTGCAACTTCACTATTACTATGATCCACCATCTATCGTGACATCTTCTACATCATGGCTTGGTGATAATGCAGAGGCAACTTTGTTATATGGCACGTTGGTAGAGGCATATACGTTTATGAAGGGTGAAGCTGATATAATATCATTCTACAAAACACGATATGATGAGGCTATGGCAGGATTACAGCAACTTGCTGACGGCAGAAACAAAAGAGATAGTTATAGAAACGGTGAACCAAGGATAATGTAATGTTAATGGAACTACCTAAAACACCCATAGTTAATGTACACACAACAGAAAACAGAGGTTTTACGCCAGAGGAAATAGCCAAGAGATGTTCTGATAAAATAATAGAGGTAAGTGATACAGCCACTCCAGAAGTTAGAGAACAGGCAAGAGCGTTCAAGCAACACTTGGAAAAAGTTATAGCGTTTTACATGAAAGAAGCTATAAAATCAGACAGAACAACTATTTACAACGCTATTAAAGATGCAGGTCAAGAACAGCTTGCAGAACATATAAGGAGACTATAATGAGTATATCACAGGCAATGTGTACGTCTTTTAAAAAAGAACTATTGGAGGGAAAGCACAATTTTCTAAATAGTGGAGGTAATACTTTTAAATTAGCCTTGTATACATCAAGTGCGAGTTTAGACGCATCTACCACACAGTATACAACAAGCAATGAAGTAACTTCTTCAGGAACAAACTACACAGCAAAGGGTGGAACCTTAACAAGAGTAGACCCTAGCACATCAGGCACAACGGCTCTTACAGATTTTTCTGATCTTACATTTAGCAATGTAACACTAACAGCCAGAGGGGCGTTAATATTTAATGAAGACACCACTGGTGATACATCTGTATGTGTTTTAGACTTTGGAGCCGATAAGTCTGCCTCTTCTGGTGATTTTACAGTTGTATTCCCAACGGCTGATTCAAGTAATGCGATAATAAGGATAGCCTAATGGCATTTGTGATTGCAGATAGAGTTCGTGAAACGACAACGACAACAGGTACAGGAACGATCACTCTGGGTGGTGCAGTCACTAACTTTGAAACTTTTACTGCTAATCTATCTAATTCTGATACAACCTATTATGCTATTGTTGATAATACAAATGGTGCTTTTGAGGTTGGTCTAGGAACATTTACAGCATCTGGAACTACGTTAGCACGATCAGTGTTAGCAAGTTCTAATAGCAACAATCTTGTAGATTTTGGTGCAGGAACTAAAGATGTATTTATAACCATACCTGCCAGTAAGATGGTGGTCGAGGATGGCAGTAACAATGTTGCCATAGGAGGTACAGTTACAGCTACAGCTTTTAGTGGTAGTGGTGCATCCCTTACAGGTGTTGATGTCGTAAACGATACGTCACCACAGCTTGGTGGTAATCTAGACTTAAACGGAAACGATATTGTTACCACATCCAATGCAGATTTAGAACTAGCCCCAAACGGAACAGGTCACGTTACAGTAAAGGGTAATGATAATCAGGGAGCTATACAGTTTAACTGTGAGAATAATAGTCATGGTCAGATAGTAAAGGCAGCCCCTCATTCAGAGAGTGCCTCAAACACGTTAACTTTACCAAGTACAGGTGGTGATGCTAGGTTAGTCTCAACAGCTTCGACTGCTACGCTCACAAACAAAACATTAACTACGCCTGTTATTGAAGAGATAGATTCTACAGGTTCTATTACGCTAGATGCAGCCACAGACATTATCTTAGATGCAGGTGGAGCAGATGTAACTCTTAAAGACGATGGAACTACATTTGGTAGTTTAACAAATAGCAGTGGTGAGCTTGTTATAAAGTCAGGTTCAACCCCCACAACAGCCGTAACCTTTAGTGGTGCAAACGCAACATTTTCAGGAAACCTTACAGTAAACGGTACAACAACAACTGTGGATACTACAAATACAACTATTAAGGATAGTTTGTTAGAGTTAAATAGTGGAGCAACCTCAAACTCTAACGACTGTGGTATAGTCATAGAAAGAGGTTCTACTGGCGATAATGCCATAATAATGTGGGATGAGAGTTCTGATACATTTGTAGTAGGAACAACAACAGCTACTGGGGCATCTACAGGAAACTTAACTGTTACAGACGGAGCGTTACAGGCAGGATCACTAGACATATCTGGTGACGTAGATGTAGACGGAACGCTTGAAGCTGATGCCATGACATTAAATGGCACAACGATTACAACAACAGCAACGCTATCAACAGGAATATCAAATGGAAATGTTTTGGTTGCAAATGCAAATATAGTAGATAATGATTTTCTGAGAGTTGACGGAACAAGCATTGAGGGTAGAAGTGCCTCTGAGCTTGCAACAGACATAGGGGCAGCCACAACAGACGATATTATTGCATTAAGCATAGCGTTAGGATAAAGGAGAAAACACATGGCAAATGACGCAATAGCAAGCATACAGGCAACGGTGCTTCCTGATGAGATAGCCAAAACGCTTTCGGCTACTATGACGGTATCGCCCTCTGATGCAAACGATAAATGGTATTTTAAAAAGACAAGCGTATCAAACTCTAGTACAGACTTGATAGCAGGTAACTACACGGATTACACAGCCGTGGATGATGACACAGCACCGACAGCCGTAGCGACAGGCGACAAAGTAAATTTTCTGTTTATCAAGAATATCGACACAAACAGTAGAAGTATTTACATAGTATTAGATGCAGGCACAGCATCCTCTTCAGTAGGTGATGGGATTACGATAGGTCCGAATGAGTTCTTTTGTGCAAGATTACCAAATACAACAGTTGCTGATATACACGCAATATCATCAGCATCCACAGCAGAGGTTTTAGTTTGTGCGTTATTAGATGATGTAGGATAAAAATATGCCTAATACATTTAAAAACAAAATAAAAGATGGGAGCAACACATCAGCAAATGCTTTTGCCACTGTGTATACTTGTCCTGCAAGCACTACAACAGTCGTACTAAGCATCAATCTTTGTAATATCACATCAAGTCAGATTAATGCTAAAATAAGATTGGTAGGTGATGAGACAGGGCATCTTGGGTTTAATATACCCATACCTGCTCAAAGTGCCTTTGAATTTATGGCAGGTAATAAAACCATCATGCAAGCAGGTCATAGTTTGCAAGTATCCTCTAACACAGCAAACAGCCTTGATACAATCATTGGAATAATGGAGCAAACATAATGCCTTATGTAGGAAGTCCAGTTCAACAAAGTTTCCAATCTATCCCCTCTGTACAGCGTTTTAATGGCGATGGGAGTGCTACAGCGTTTACTCTTGATAGGAATGTCACCAATGTTCAAGATGTTTTAATTTCTGTTGATGGAGTTGTTCAGGATTCCAATTCTTATTCAATTACAGGGGGAACAAGTCTTGTTTTCTCAGAAGCACCTTCATCTGGAACAGGAAATATCTTTGTTAACTTTTTAGGAGTTACTGATGGAAGTGTTGTGCCACCAGAAGCCAACAAAGGAAACTTCAAGAATGGTGGTATGTTTAGAGTCAACTCACAAACTGTAGATGTCGATACAACCATAGAAGCTACAGAGAATGCCACAGCAACAGGACCTTTGACAGTTTCTTCTGGCATAACCATCACAGTAAACTCTGGAGGTAATCTAGCAATCATATGAGCAATCTTCTAGTACAGAATATAAA
>CEPA01003225.1_pt1 | contig 13128 bp, 7 predicted proteins | sample 356241 | NCBI WGS metagenome assembly CEPA01 (sample SAMEA2620542, study PRJEB7988) | marine metagenome | biome: marine biome (ENVO:00000447); feature: surface water layer (ENVO:00002042); material: "saline water (ENVO:00002010), including plankton (ENVO:xxxxxxxx)" | depth 5 m
GGAGTACTTTGGATTATTTCAATTGCCCAAGTTATCAAAGAAATCAATTCGAGTAACGTAAGATTCAATGAAGCGATGTGCAGGCACGTTGCGGAAAATAGAACCGACGGATTCTTTGGTAACTATTGTACCCCGATTGGAGATAATAATGGATTTGGCCAAGGCCTGTATGCCATACCAGATCAACAACAAAGGATAGATGAAATTGTAAACCAATCTAACGGCTCACTCGGTGCTCTTGCAAAAGATACGAATGATGACGGCATTTGGGACACTACTGCTGTTTTGGTGGGCATGATTTCTGCAAATCAAATAAATGAAACCGGAATTTGGAGCGATTACAAAGAATTCTTCTCGCACATAGACTCAGTAATAGACGAGGATAATCGACCTGAAAAGTACAGTTCCAACCAGCTCAATATGACTCAGACTGGATTATCGAAGATACTAGAAGATGTGTCAGATGCAATATACTTAGATTTGCTCAACATGATGCCAATTTCCTTATTTTTAACTGTTCTAATCATTACACTTCTACACAGGTCATGGAAAGTTGTCATAATATCTGGCACTCCCATTGTTATGGCATTAGCGGTAACATTTGGTGCTACTGTTCTCTTGGAGATGACTCTAACACCAATGATAATCGCAACGTTCCCAATTTTGATAGGTTTAGGTGTAGACTATGCTTTACACATGGTAAATCGGATAGAAGAAGTTCGAAGAAAACGGATAGATAAAGCCGTTGAAGAAAATGAAAGGAGAAGAAGAAAAGGATTGGTCCCAGAAGAGGTTCCCGACATGTGGGATCCCGATTTCTATCGCTCATGTGTAATGGAAATGTCGAGAACAACTGGAGTGGCAGTTTTGGTATCAGCAGTGACTACGATAATCGGTTTCTCCGTATTGATTCTTCCAAATATAGTGTCTATTATTCCAATTAGATCGGTAGGTATGACACTTGTAGCAGGCATTATGGCCACTCTTGTATTCTCTATGATATTAGTGCCAGTTCTTACTTGGTTATTGAGGTTCAATAAACGTTCAAACCCGCCGATGTGGGGCAAAATATCTCGCTTCCCTGTCAAAAACTTCGCAGTAGTCATTCTGATTGCTGGTGCGATTACTTTTGCAGGACTAAGTAACTTGGACGAACTAGACAAACCCATCACAGGTTCAGACCAAACTCCAGATAACATACCTTCTATGGAAGCAATGGTCGAATATTCCAGAACATTCTCCGGTGGTCAAACATCTCTCTTCATATTTGATGCTTCGAAGCACGTGAATGAAGACAGCATAAATGAGCAAAATATGAAAATACGGTCATTGGAGGTTCTAGATGCGATGGACGCATTAGAACGAAAAATTGCTGATGTCCCATACACCAATACTACTAGCCTGATTACATTCTTGGAGTCTGTTCCAGTCGTTCTTGAAGAGCCAACTACGGGATTGACTCTGTATGACGGTACGCTTTGGGGCCTACTACACGAAGAATGCTGGGAATCAAATAACCTAGAATGTGCGCATTGGATACCACTTGATGCAACTTCAAGTGATGGTGAAGGTCGAAAACATCTAAGAAAAGACATGGTGAATGTCGCTTATGACACATTGTCCAAAGAAGTACAATGGATGCTAACTAATGTAGAAGGTAGTAAAGCATTAGTTTACGTTACCCAACCATATATGAACCTCGATAATGCCAGTATGCTACGTGATGACATTGATGTGATGCTTGGAGAACCTACTGAACAAGGAATTAGAGTATCGCCACTCACGGGAGGACTCCCAGTAAGTTTGGACATTAATGAGGGAATTCATGAGACACAAAGCTACACTACATTGCTAACCCTGCTGATTCTAACCATTGTTCTATGCGTAGTTTTCAGATCTGTTAGAATAGGAGTATTGACTATGATTCCTGTTGCAACAATCATCATATGGCAACCACTATTGATGAGTTCGGGAGATGTTAATGTTAACATATTCACTGCGATGATTGGAACAATAGTTTTCGGTATAGGTGTTGATGACGCAATTCACGTAATGCACAGAATACAGGAAGAGGGCGAAACTGCTCTAGGCATGTCTAAAGCGGTTGAGAGCACAGGACAAACAATATTTGAGACGACTGCAACAACAGTTGCCGGGTTAGGCGCTGGATTCTTTGTTGCTTTCCCTGGTCTTGTTAATTTCTTCATTTTAATGATGCTTCTGATTGGATTTGCGTTCCTTACAAGCGTATTCCTATTACCTGCTTGCATTACAGTAGAACAAGTTGTAAAGCAAAAAATGAAGGGTGGCGAGGGATTCATTGACTTTGGAGAAGGTGTGGTTCTAGCAGATGATAACATGAAACCGATTGATGCAATTATTGATTAAATCCGGAAAAACTGCTATTAGAACGGGGACAAAACAAGAATCATGGAAGAGTTAGAAACTAACTCAATACCAGAGAAAAATTACAATTTTTTCACAGTCATAATTTTCATTATTATAGCAAATGTTGTCGGAACTAATGTTTTCATTCCGTCTACAATTACACTCCAATTCGCCTTGGAAATATGGACATGGAGCATGTTTGCAAATCTTGTTTTCATAACCACGATGTCAATTTCATTAATCTATCCTTTAGAATACTACGCCCAAAATGGGGGGATTTTTGGTAGTGGTTTACTTTGTGGCATTATGGTTTATGTAGGTTATATGATTAGTTGGTTTTGGGTTTGTGCACTTTCTGATGAGATCGATATGGAGTATTATTCAATCGTATTCCAGGGCTATTGGGGCGCTATTGCATGCATGTTTACATCTATGGTAATAATGTCAAAAATGAATCCTGAATACCTAGAGTACAGACAAAAAAACAGTGTCAAATGTCCAACATGTAATGTATTTTTGACCGTACCAAAAAATTATTCTAGCGTAATTAAATGCACTGAATGTGGTAAGGATTTGACTGTTTTAGGCAGTGGAGGTTTATCCAATGCTGCGACAACCGATTTAGAATTACCACCTCTAGTCAAGTAGCTAAAATGGAGAATGCAGGGAGTAAGCCCCTTTCTGTTCCCTTGCGGTGACTGCATTCAACTAAGCATCCTACCTGTCCCTGTGCGTGCAACATTAACGGGACTGTTTGGACTTGCTCCAGCGGGGTTGCTCGTCTCATCGACAATATGGCAATCTCGTCCTTTCAGATTCATTGTACGCACCATACATCGTTCGTTTCTGCACCATTGACCGATCCATTTCTGTATCTCGACTTGTGTCGACCGCCTGCACTACGGAGAGGGGACTTTCCTCAGACTCGAAGTCTGTCAGCAGTCCTCCTGCATCCTCCGGTTTGTTCTGAGGGGAATCCACATTTCAAACCATTGTAGATTTAATTGAATTCACTTTCCTCAAACCCATATTCTTCAGACTTCTTTCCAGTCATTATTAGATACCCGAGTAAACCAACCATCAAGAACACTATAATTGAAAATCCAGTAAGCATTGGACCGCTTGCGTCTTCCAATGCTTCAATTGGGAATGATGATTCACCCGATTCTATCTGAATAGGATCTGTTTTCTCAAAAATACCACCAGGACTGGACACTTCAACCCAAGCTGTACCTGATTTTTCTGGAATCCACTTTACCTCAAACGAATAAGTACTCATTGCCGGCACTTCAATTTGTACGACCTCTAATTGACGCCTACTATCGCCGTCCTCAATTACCTCTACCCTGATGCTGGTTGAACCTTCAACCAGACCAGTATTTTCAACTGTTATGTTGATGTATGCTGGCCTTCCAGTAGTCATGTAGGTTTTCGAGACTTTGATTAGTTCTGAGTCGATTTGCAAATCTGCATCACGACTTTCCAAACTTAAGACTGCTAGAGGTGATTCTCTGCTATTGAAGGATGCATCTATTTTCTGCCCGGCTAAATCTTGACCTTCAACCCACACCCACAAGTCCCAAGAATTTTCGCGGCTCAATTCTGGAATTAAGGATTCAACATCAAGTGTTGCAGACATTGGTATAGATGGGCCAGAACCGGTACCTGCGATTAATTCCATGCTCACATTCCCGCCACCATAGAACATACCTGGAATGGAAATACCTGATGGAAGTAGCAACCAATGCATATATATCGAGTCTAAATCTAGTCCCTCTGTTTCATTTATCATTATCTCAAATTCTAGATTTTGCCAATCCCGTTCCTTAATTTCGGAATTTTGATCTGGGGAAACCATTTGCACAACGCGAGGAATGTTTGAATCTACAACCAACCATGATACCACTTGCACAGAGTTTGTTCTATCTATTGCACCGACTGGAAGGTTCTTTAGGTCTAAAGTAATTGGATAAATACCGGTACTGTTAGGTGCGACCAATTGCATATTTGCTACACCGTTTTCAGCAATTCCAAATTGCTCAAACTCATCAATATTTACAGACACGTCGATTGTAGGTTGCACCAGTTTTGCACTTTTTGACCAAATAATATCTACGGAGAAACCAGTAACTTGTCCGGGCGCTACAAACTCAGTAGAATTAACGAATGAGGCGCTATTTATGTCGACCTCCATTTCGCTAGAATATCTCCACTTAGACACCAGTTCAACTCGAGACGATTGACCGGAGTCGTCTTGTGCCGTTATTTGCACACTCCTCTCAACAGAAGTATCGGGATTGAAATTCCAAGCAAATGAGATTACAATTTCTAGTATGAAAAACTCATCAAAATGGTGTGTATCTCCTAGAATTAGACATCTCTCGACAATCACAGAGGGGTTGGAAGAAACACATCCTGTTTGGGAGTTCCATTCCACGACAAGATTTTCGCTACTACCACTAGAGAGATCAATAGTGACTGTATCCATATCTCCATAACCATTAGAGTCGACTATGGGTATTTGCATACTAAAATTCTGACCGGGGTGAAACCATTCTGTCGAATTAACCCAACCAAGACCATCGCTCAATATCACAGGGGCCCCATCTGGACCAAAGCTTACGATGAATAGAGGAGATTCCTCATTCCCTGAATCAGGTAGCGGGTGTCCGGCTGGGTCGAAGACTTCCAGCCAGCCTGACATCGTGTCACCAATGTTTGCATTACTTACGTCTACAATTGTTGAGTATGTGCCTTGGAAACCATTCAAATTTTGTGGTTGATTTAGCATAATGGCTTCTTTGCCTGCCCATGATTTGTCAACATGAAGAATGGAATGCCTTGGAAGCAGAGGTCTATCCCCAATTAAGAACTCTAACTGCATAGGTAATTCGTTACTTCTATGGTCAAGTGGAGCGATGTTACTCGAAATCAATATTGGTGAGGTCTGGTCCATCAAAAACGTTGCATTTTTCGGAACACTCCAATTGACATTTTGCCCATACAATCCTGATACACCAATGGCTAGGTCAACTTTTGTTGCAAGTTGGTTGGGTGTGAATGTAAGTGTCGCTACACCGTTAGACAACTCTTGCGTCGTATCAACAATTAGACCATCAACATAAAGGGCAATATTAAACGCTGAAGAACGAGGTGATTGCTTAAGTCCATCGAATGCTAGCTCAACCTCGACTATACCTGGATTTGAGGGATCAAAATACAAAGCATCCCAAGTAGATGTTGCCCCGTTCATGAATGAAAGACGCCAGTCAATTACAGTTACATCTTGTTCGACTGCCATGGAATAACCTAATCCAAACCGAATTTGGTTTGCTTCAGATGCGGGCCCGTTCATATTGATTGAACTCTTTGCCACCAATGCTTCTTCATCTGGCCAAATCGATGATATCTGCAACCGATGATTGAACTCTACAGTACTACCGTTAAAAGAATGAGAAAAATCATCCAGTATTATACCTTGATCAGAAACACAGCTGTTCGTCACGACAGAACAATCGATTGATCTTGACCATTTACTTCCACCCAGAGTGAACACCGATGACCAACTTTCGTCACTAAAATGCTGTGATGAGTCAGAAACCCCTAGCACAGATAAATCAAAAGCACTACTGAATTCGTACCAATCTTCACCGGCCACTAAAGTATCTGTTTGGTTTTTCATCGTTATACCAACTGGCTTAGGTGAACCTAAAGTTTGCATACCATAATCCCAAATTTCAACCCCACCAGGGTTACTCATTTTTATTGGAATTGGAACTTCCTTCATTCCATTTTTGGGAATTATTTGAGATAATTGGGAATTTATTGCATCTATGATAGGTTTGGAATCGTCCCCTTCGATGTGGACATCATACCGATATGGAATCGATAAGCCGGATATCTGTAAATAGCCACCTGATGTAGACGAAATTGAAACTTCAATTTCGTGAGCATACAAATCTCCAATTATTTTGTATTCACCTATTCTAGAACTTATTTCTGACTGTAAATCCTGCATCTGCGAATCTGTGAGAATTATTGTTTTTGAATTCATTATGAATCCTAGTTGTTGAGTTAATATTTCATTACCTGCTATGCTAAAAGTTACTTCCACTCCATCGACTGGTGCTCCAATGGCCGACAAAGAAAACATCATGTTACCTTTAGAATCATAAGAAGAATCTGGAGAACCTGACTTGGCAGGATAATACAAGTTAACTAGGTCATATCCCCCTGCTTCGATTGCTAGTTCAATCGCTTTATTCCCACTCGCAAACCTATCTTGCAAGCCCCAATTCGAGGTTGACTGCCCAGAAAACGACCATTCGTTAACACCGTCTAAACCAATATCTATTCGAGGGTTGAGTGGAGGAGAGTTTCTGTGCAAATCTAGTTCTAAATAGTCGATGGAGTAGGTTCCAGTACCGTTCCATCGTAAATTCAGGTAATTACTTGCCTGTGGGAGATTTATCTTACGATTTTCTTCAAGTTTTATCCACTGAGTTGAACAATCTACTTCACGATGATAACATGCCTCAAAACTACCCGTACCAGAGCCTGACCAATCAAGTTCAATAGCGCTGTAGGACTGTGCCATTCTCCATTCAGGGGAATATAGCATCCCAGTTCCGGTAACAACTCCGTTATTTTGGGTTGTATATCCCGACCAACCAGAATTTATCGTACCATTGAATGATTCGATTATTCCTCCACCAAGTTTTATTGCGTGAATTACGGGTGTTTCACTAGTGGTCTCCATTTGGATTTTTAATTCTACAAGAGGGTGTTTTTTTGTATCAATTATAGATAAATCTGCAGTTAAGTCCTGAACTTCCGAGAAACCAGGTATAACAGTGCCATCATTCGAATCTATCAAGCTCCATTTCATCATTCCAGTAGGTGGTATAGTCGCATCAATAGACAACAATCCATGCTCCATATTCATTTGACCAAGCCCCTCAGGACCGAAAGGCAAACTAGTCCAGTTAGCAATACCTGTACCTGTGTTACCCCTAGGCTCAATCACTACATCGTCAATATTCCAACCAGTATATTGCACACTACCATCGGTTCTTCCAAGACCAAATCGAACTTGAAAGGCAGAATTACCTGTCACGTAGTTGCTAATATCGTAAGTGGACTGAGTGTATGAGCCATCGTTCACAGTACCTGTAGGATTTGAGTAAACATTTATCCAACCTCCATTCGAAGATTTTACAGAAACATAAGCATGGTCGTAATATGAAGATTCTACTCCCAATCTTTTCCAGAATTTTAGGTCCCATGTGCCTGAACAAGAGCTGCAATCCACTGTCGGAGAAGTAGCCCAATAAGTTAGACCCATATTTGAGGGGTAGTTACTGTTGTATGTGTAAATAGCAGATGTGCCTGAATGCACACCATTAACAGGCCCTAAACTTGAATCATATCCATGGGCCCAACCTCCACCACTTTCTAAGACCCAGCCCTGAGCTGAACCTTCAAAGTCCCACTCATGGGACATTGGTAAAATCCTCAACCCAGACAAATTGTAATCCACTCCATCCATCGATGACGATAACATCCAATCTGACTTATCCCTGATAGTAACTACATCATCAATCGGCCATGGTTTTTCAAACATTTTGAAATCTAATTCAGTCAATATCTCACCATCCGGAACCAATATTGAAAACTCGTCTGATACCCCATCAGGGCCTAAAGAAATCTGGACTTCGACCTCACGATTTGGGGTTGCCTCAGCCATTGGAGAAACCGCCATACCAAATAGAACCGAGACAATGATTAGTGCCACAAATCGCCTCGGCATATTATTGCCATTACTTCAAAGCACTTCAGACATTCGCTTCACATTGCTTATTGACTCGGTGCCAATGCACACACCATGGCAGATGTTGAGGCACTGAAGAAAGAGGCCGGGATTGAAGCCTGTAAATTTGTCAGATCCGGAATGAAAGTAGGGCTGGGTACGGGCTCAACAGTAAAGCATACCGTCATCGAGTTAGGTAGGCTAATTTCTGAGGAGGGCATGGAAATTGTTGGTGTGCCTACAAGTCTGTCGACAGAAAAATTGGCTATTAGTGTGGGCATACCACTAGTAGAATTATCTGATATCGATGGTTTGGATATAGTAATCGATGGAGCGGATGAGTACAATCCCGATTTCCAACTGATAAAAGGGGGGGGAGCTGCATTGCTGCGAGAAAAAATAGTTGCTCAAGAATCTTCCAAGATGATTATTGTTGCCGATGAAAGAAAACGTGTGAACACTCTCGGAGCATTCCCATTACCAATTGAAGTTACACCTTTCTCACACGCCGCCACTGTAAGGGCCTTGAGCCGATTATTAGATTGCAGAGTTAACATCCGTATGGCTGGAGACGGCCCGGTTTTTACAGACAATGGGAACATGATAGCGGATGCGCACACAGGTCCAAATATATCCAACCCCGAAGAATGCGAATCAAAGATTCTCCAAATTGCAGGGGTAGTTCAAGTTGGATTATTCAACAATATGTGTGACGCAGTAGTCTTAGCAGGGCAAAATGGTGTTGAAACCATTCTCAATCCAAATGGAAGATTGATTGATTAGTTTAGCGGGCCTGACGGGGTTCGAACCCGCGACCGATGGATTAAGAGTCCATCGCTCTACCTGACTAAGCTACAGGCCCGAGTCTTCGTCAGGCATTTCGTATTTAATTTAATCCGAGTTTTTTATTCATCATTTTCATCGTCATGCAGTGAGATTGTGGTACCACCATCACCACGAAGAGCCTTCAAAGCCTCACCTGGTTGACATAGAACTGATTTTACGTCACTTCTGTGTTCAGCGAATTCAATGAGAGATGATACTTTTGGACCCATTGATCCGGCAGGGAATTCCCCATTTTCTAGGTACTTTTTAGCATCCCTGACCGTTAGTAGTGAATGAGATAATTCCCTCTCTGTCCCAAATCCTGATTTTATAGAATCGATAGCAGTTGAAATTATTAGAGCATCTACCCCTAATTCTATTGCCAACAATGAACTCAGCCTATCTTTGTCGATTACGGCAGGAATTCCAACTAATGTGTGTCCATTCCTTACAACAGGAATTCCGCCTCCGCCACAACAAATCACAATAGCATTCCTTTCAATCAATGAGCGAATTACATCGATGTCTAAAATTGAAACTGGTAGAGGTGAGGCGACTACGCGACGTGGCCCATTTACAGTTTCGGCAATGTCCCAATCCTCGCTCATAACCTGCCTATCTGAGAGAACAGGGCCCACTGGCTTTGTTGGGAATTCAAATGCACTGTCAGTTTTGTCAACTTCAACTCGTGTTAGAACTACCGCTGTAGCCTCTGGCCTGGCCCTCTTACGCAGAATAGAATCCAAATTTATGGATAATGAATGCCCAATCATTCCTTGTGTTGCTGCCACCCAATCATCCATTGGTTGAGAATTATCAAGAGACATTAAATGTCCAACCTGCGGACCATTGCCGTGTGTAAGTATCACTTTCCAACCTGCTTCTAAGAGGTCTATCACATCACTCATAACTTTAGCAAGCACTAGAGAGCTTTCTTCTAAATTTTGACCACTGGGGGAAGAAAGGGCATTACCACCTATCGCATATACAACGCTCCTTTCCATAACCTTCTGATATGTCCTATCATGTTTGATGGTTTCCCATTCATGGTCGAACTTTTCTTATTTTGAAATCAATTTGAGTAAAACGATGAAGATGAAAAAATCAAAGACTTGACCAAATATCCAATAGCATGGTCGGAGAGGTCTCACCAGATGGTAAATATGTTTGGAATGGTGTTGAATGGATTGCTAATGATAATACCACACAACCAACAGAAAGTTTTCAAGAGCAAAACCCAAATCTGTTTCAAACTGAATTTCAAGACTCAGACCAAGAAATTGGATGGCAACCCGTGACCGACAAAGCCGAGGAAGGAGGCAAGGGTAAACTAATCGCAATGAGTGTTGTAGGTCTGCTTATTTTGACGGCACTAGGTTGGGTTGTCTATGCGTTTGTAATTGACCCGATGCTCTACCCTGATCCATATTCAAAAGACAAGTTCTTTTCTGTTGTAAATGACCAGCCAACTCAAGATGATGTTGCTAGTGGAGAATCAGGACCGTGGATCTGCAGCATAGAGGTGACAATGGAAGAAGAAGACATGAAAATCCGTAGTGAATTTGATATTTATGCTTCTGAATCTTCTGCCAGACAATACTCAAAATTATCGTTTGGTATATTTGGTTCTGCAATGTCGGATGTATGGATAGACGATAGTCAAATCGCTTGGCAGACTGGCGATTCAGATGATAAAAATTCTAGTAAAATTGCCATATCTGGTTTAGATAGAACTCCTGCTGAAGAGATATTTGCTAGCTCCGATGATGGTCCATTGGAAATGTGTTTCGTCCATCACAGTATTGTTGCAAGTATGGAAGAAAACCCTTCGCAGAAATTCTCGTCCGACAAGGAAAGATTCCCCGACGAGGAAGGGGTTCGAGCGGTAAAAGTTGAGACTAAGATGGAGCTAGAAGGAGAGGATGGAATAATGAACATGGCCGTGTATTTCGACGCAGATGATAATATGCTTGGAACCAAAGTTTGGAATTCCTCCTTCGAAAGTATCGTGACCTTCGATTCTAAATCATTCTCGAAACCTGGATGGGTTAGTACTGCAGATTCAGACACACCGTTGTTGTTAGATGCTGAGGACTCTTACATTTATTCAGCATCACACTACACCGAAGTACAAACGCAATTTAATGCAACCTACTCACTAGATGATGATAATTTGAAGATTGTAATTTATGAAGATGATTATGACTATGAAAACGGTACAGATAGTTTCACTATCTTGCATGAAGTAAGTATGGCAAATGCTGATGATGGGGGAGCAATAATACAAGTTAACAATTGGAATGATGAATTGGTCAATTGCACTATCTACTATGCTGACGAAGACTCAGACAATCAAATATCTTCAGGAGACTTTCTTGGCGTAGATTGTGAACAAGATGTCTTGTCTGGCTACAATATTGGCATATCAAACCAACATGGATTGTCACAACAAGTCGATATGGAAGTCCCTTGGATTTCGCCAGTGTTCACAATAATCGCATTACTTGGTGCTGCTATGCTAATTTCACGACGTGATTAATCTCCTGATAATAAGCGAGGCTTTGAAGGATGATGCCTTCTGGGGTAGTATATGGCGAAAGAGTTCTGGATTGGAGATGTCCAGGCAGGCGCACATGACGGTGCAGAGGTTGAATTGAAGGGATGGATTAAGAGAACCCGTGGTTCAAATAATGTTAGATTCGTTGTATTAAGAGACTCAACAGGCACAATTCAATGCATTGCAAAAAGAGAAGATATTGGCGATGAGGCTTTTGAAGAAGTGAAGGGTGCCCTCATTGAAGCATCCCTTATTTTGAGGGGTACTGTAAATGTTGATGAAAGAGCTCCGGGTGGACACGAGTTAATCGTCAAAAATGTCGAGTTAGTTGGCGCTGTTCGCTCCGAATCTCCATTCCCAATAACAGAATCAACAATGAATCCAGCAGATGGAACTCCACTAAGTGAAAACCAATTCCTTCTGGACAATAGACATCTATACCTCAGAACGAGTAGAATGACGCAAATGCTGAAAATTCGTTCATCGGTATTCGGTGCAATACATCAGTACTTTAGAAATCTTAAATTTACAGAGTACCAAGCTCCTAATTTCGTATCTGGTGCCGTTGAAGGAGGAAGTACTTTATTCGAAGTTCCCTATTTCCCGACAGAGGCAAATCCTGAAAGAAAAGCATACCTGACACAATCTTGGCAACTTTACGCTGAAGCTGCAATGCCGGCTCTGGAAAGACTTTACACAATCGCTCCCTCATTTAGAGCGGAAAAGAGTCGGACTACGAGACATCTGTCAGAATTTTGGCATGCTGAGATGGAGGTTGCATGGGCTTCGAATGAAGAAATAATGTCACATGGCGAAAGTCTTGTTCGCCACATATCCAAGATAGTTCTAGAAGAATGTGAAAATGAACTGACAAGTATAGATAGGGATCTAGATTTACTTGCGCGATATGCAGACAATACATATCCGAGAATGCGATACGATGAAGCTGTAGAAACTCTCCAAGGTATGGGAGTGGAAATTGAGTGGGGCCAAGACTTGGACTACTCCAAAGAGAAAGTACTGACTGAAGACTTCGAAGTTCCTCACTTCCTTACCCACTACCCCAAGGTTGCAAAGCCATTCTATCACAGAGTTGATCCTGATGATGGAAACTATGTCCTATGTCACGATTTACTAGCCCCAGAGGGTTATGGTGAAATTATTGGTGGGGGCGAAAGAACTTGGAATGAAGAAGAGATTCTTGCAAGAATTGATGAGGAAGGCGTCCCAAGAGAACCATACCAATTCTACATTGATACTCGAACATATGGAGGAGTCCCTCACGGTGGATTCGGACTGGGTGTAGACAGAGTGTGCTCATGGTTATCTGGGGCAGACCACATCAGAGAAGTTATTCCATTCCCTAGAGATTCTAGAAGAGTGACTCCCTAGATGCGACTCTCTTCTAATTGGTAGAGATTACTGATGCAATATTAGATAGCATCCAAGAGGACGCTGCTGCTAGTTGTAACCAGTCACCGGTTGAAAGATCTAGAGTTTCTCCGTTCGCATAACCGTAAACAAATACGCTAATTATCCAGCAAAGACT
>CEPA01091180.1_pt1 | contig 13078 bp, 9 predicted proteins | sample 356241 | NCBI WGS metagenome assembly CEPA01 (sample SAMEA2620542, study PRJEB7988) | marine metagenome | biome: marine biome (ENVO:00000447); feature: surface water layer (ENVO:00002042); material: "saline water (ENVO:00002010), including plankton (ENVO:xxxxxxxx)" | depth 5 m
CCACCTAATTCAGTATCTTCTGTAGCAATTCTCCACATATTATTTGTGGGAGTAAGCAATCGTAGCGCTTCTTCAATCATATTCGGTATAAGGCTGTGATCATTTATAACTAATTCCATTTGATCGGGATTTTCTATTAAAAGTTTTATTGCTTCTGTTATTGAATGTGCAGTAGTAGCATTCCCAGCAACTAAGAGTTGCTGAATAATAGATAATTGTTCAGGAGTTTCCATTTTTCTTAATACGTTATTTTCATCTTCAAACTCTAAAGTTGCAAGATCCGATAAAATATCATCTGAAGGATTTTTCGTTTTTTCATTAAGTCTTTCAGCAAAGTATTGTTGAAATTTTACAAGCTTCTTTGCAATTTCAATATGTTCTTCAGGGGTACTTGTTCCCGATAATTGATCTGTGAATGCCTCTGATGAAATTCTGAAAAATTCATAATCATCTGTTGAAGCTCCTAAAGCCTCAGCAATAACCCTTATTGGTAAAGGCTGAGCTAATTGACTAGCTACCTCGCATTTTCCATCTTCAATAAATTGATCAATTATAAGATTTGTTTTTTCTTCGATTGCTGGCCCCATATCAGAAACTCTTTTTGGTGAAAAAGCCTTATCAACTAGGCTTCTATATTTTGTATGTCTAGGTGGATCAGCCGTTAACATAGTATTAACGGCAGGGTAGCCTTCTTTCTCCATAATATCAGCAGCTTCTTGTGGGTAAGTGTCTGATCCACCATCTCTCTGAAGCGCTCCAAAATCGTTAGAAAAAACTTTAGCATTTCGTGCAGCTTCACAAATTAGTTCATGTTTCGATACTTGAAAAATACCTGTATTTGGGTCTCGATAAACTGGAGCTTCATCTCTTAATTTCTTAAAAAAAGCGTGAGGACAAGCCATTAGCTCAGGATCAAATATGTTAATTTTATTAAGTTCTTCTTCTATTGGCTTTATAGTGTCGCTCATTTAGTTCTCCATAGATAATCGGTATAATATTATATAAATGGTTTCATTATTTAATTACAAGGGCTAATTTAAACAAATAAATGAGGTATAGTGTGATATTAACACGACATATAAATAAATATGAAATTAAAAAAATTTGTTTTTTTGAGAAAAATTCTTGACGAAATAAAAGCAAATTGAGATGCTTTGTCACTAAGAATCAATATTTCAAATAATATTGATTGCAATTAATGGGGAGACATTATGAAGAAACTTATTTCCTTTTTAGCCTTTGGGCTAATAACATCATTTAGTATGTCTAATATAATATTAGCGCAAGATGATACTGTAATTTCTAATCGTCAAATTGATGAAATTATTGTTACATCTAGAAAGACAGAAGAGAATATCCAGGATGTTCCAATTGCTGTTTACGCTGTAGATGAAAAGGCATTAGACGACTTTAGACCTACTACTATGCGTGATTTAGATAGCTTAGCACCTAATTTACAAATTGGTATGAATACTGCCTCTGGTAACCAGGGTGCCATTTTTGTCAGAGGTTGTGGTTATGCAGAAGTTGAAAAGACTCAAAATCCACCGGTTGGTTTAATAGTTGATGGACTTTTCCTTGGTACAAATACAGGAACATTACTTGATGCTTTTGATTGGTCAAAAATTCAAGTGAACTCAGGACCTCAGGGGGTTGTTTATGGTAAAAATACTTCATGCGGTAATGTAGTTGTAGAGAGAAATAGACCATCAGATGAGTTTGAATTCGACACTGAAGTATCTGCAGGTAATTATGATGCTTATGAATTAGGCATAATTTTAAACATACCTTTAACTGATAAAGTATCTTCTCGTTGGAATTTTAGAAAATTAGCACATGAAGGTTATTACGATAATCTTGCAACCGGTGCTGACTCTGGTCAGCTTGATATTGCTGCTGCAAGTGCTCGTTTTTTAATTGATGCAAATGATGATACGGAAATTTACATTGTAACTGACTACTACTATGATCGTGGTGATACTGCTCCTGTTTCATATTCAGGTAACCCTTTTGGCGCAGGTTGTGTTCCAAATTTTGGTGCAGGTCTTGGTTTAGTTGGTGCTGCTGATAATGGATGTACACCGGGTTTAGGTGCTGTAACTGCAACTGAATTAAGTACTGCTGGAGCTGCAATTGGTATTACACCCTTTGCAGGATTTGCTGGTTTAGAACCTTTCTTCAGTCAAACTGAAGCATTACCTCCGCATGTAGTAAACTTAGATTATCCTGAGCAGTCAGACATGGATTTTGTTAGAGCTAGTATGGAAGTTGTTTCCCAAACCCTTCTAGGTGAAGTTACATATGCTGTCTCATATCTTCAATTAGATGATAATGTTTTACAAGATTTTGACGCTACTCCTGGTATCGCTGGTGGACAAGGAAACCCTGCTACTCTTGGAGGGCCCTTACATACTGCAAGAAATCAGCACTTTAGTCAGTATTCACAAGAGATCAGAGTTTCAAACGATATTACTGATCAAATCAACTTAACTGCTGGTGTATTTTTATGGAAAGATTCTATTATGCTTCAACAGCATTCTGGTGGCGTTGTTCAAACCTCAGGACAAGATACAGAGTCCGTGGCATTTTTCGCACTTGTTAAATATGATGTAACAGATACTGTCTCTATATCAGCTGGTGCTCGTTATGTTGATGAAGAAAAAACTTTCCACTCTCAATATAACTCAATTGTTGGACCAGGCACTTATGGAACTGTTGCACCTCTTGAGTCACCTGTTGTACTGCCTAGATTTGCCAAATCTGCCTCATGGGATGATTATATGGGTGAAGCAACAATAGATTGGCAAGCAACCGAAGATAGCCTTATATATGCTAGATGGGCTAGAGGATTTAGATCAGGTGGATATTCTATTAGATATGCTGCTTCCGATACATTAACTGCTTCAAGAGTTGCTGATCTGAATGCACAGGGTTTTGCTCTTGTACCGCAAGCACATGCTCGTGAAGGTAGTGATTTTAGTGTTTTCGAACCAGAAATAACTGAGCTTTTTGAAATCGGTTCTAAAAATACATTCCTTGATGGTTCGCTTCAGGTTAATGGTGCAGTATTTCAATCTACAACGGAAGGTTTCCAGGCATCTAGTATATTATCAACAGCTGGAGCATTTAGAGCCACAGATACATATATTAATAATTATCAAGAAACAGAGATTAGTGGTGCTGAAGTACAAATAGTTTGGCTACCACCAGTCGATGGCCTAACATTAAGACTTAACTACGGCATATTAGATCCAAAAGTTAATGATGCAGTAGTTGATTCAGGTAGGTTAGGTGTTGGAGGTAGACCAGCCCCTGCAGGTATTATGGTTGACTTAGTTAATTCAGGCACACCGCCACAACTAGCACGTGTTCCTGAAACAAATTTTGCATTAACAGTTCTGTATGAACACGAATTATCTAACGGAGCATTCCTCAATACCAATGTCACATATAGAGGTTTTGATGATCTAAACCTAACAATTTCATCATTTCCAGATGTTGAACAGGGTTATGAATTACTTGATGCTACTATAACTTATGATGCTGGTGATTATTCTATAGCTCTTATTGGTAGAAACTTAACTGATGAAGAATATAGAACCCATTCACTGACTTCTGTTAGGTTCCAGGGTTGGGGAGATCCAACTACTTGGATGCTTGAATTTAGAAATTCTTGGTAGTAAGTAAACTAACAAAAAAATGGGGCGAAATTAAATTTTTCGCCCTTTTTTTTATGTAATTAAATTTTTATAGTGTAATTGATGGCTAGCTTAACCAATAAAACAATTATTGTTACAGGAGGTGGTAGAGGTATCGGAGCTGCGTGCTGTAAACTTCTTGCCACTGAAGGAGCGAATGTAATTATTACATGTAGAAGTAATAATGAAGGCAAAGCGATAGAAAGTGAGATTCATGCAAATAAAGGATCTGCACTTTACATCAATCATGATGTGAGGCATGAAAAAAGTTGGCAAGCAGTTTTGGAGGAGGTGTTATCATCTTTTCCTAAAATAGACTCTGTAGTGAATTGTGCTGGAGGTTATAATTTTCAAACCATTAAAGAATGTTCACATGAGAGCTTTAAAGCAATAATAAACACCTCTCTTGATGGATGTTTTCTTGGATTAAAATATGGAACTGAAGCTATAAGAAAGCATGGTCATGGTGGTTCAATTGTTATGATGTCTTCAATTTTATCAAAAATAGGTAATTCTAATATGTCTGCGCTTAGTGCAGCACATGGTGGTATAAAATTATTGGCAAAGGCAGCAGCTTGTGAGCTGGGCCCAGAAAAAATAAGAGTGAATTCGATACATCCTGGGTTTGTTGAAACTTACTCTGATGAGGAATTTAAAAAATATTACCCTGAGTCAGTTAGTTCACTTGAATATGAAAAAAATAGTGTAGATATGATACCTTTTCAAAGAAAAGCAACATCACAGGAGATAGCAGAAGCGATCAGATTTTTAGTATCTGATGAGTCTGTTTTTATGACTGGTGCGGAAATAACAATCGATGGAGGACTGTTAGCACAGTAAATTTATTAATGGGAAAATTAGACAAAAAGGTTGCTATTATTACAGGGGCGACATCGCCAGGGATTGGGAGAGAAACAGCATTAAAGCTCTCTTCAGAAGGAGCATTACTTATTGTAACAGGAAGAAATCAGGAAGAAGGAAAAATAACTACTGATTTGGTTACTAGTCAAGGCGGAGTTTGTAAATATATTAAACATGATGTTTCCTCAGAAGAAAATTGGATACAGGTTGTTCAAGAAACTGTAAATACATACGGTTCAATAGATTACTTAATAAATAACGCAGGACAATTTTGGGCAAAGCCAATAGCAGAAACATCACTTGAGGATTTTAAACAAATATGTTCAGTAAATATCGACGGAACATGGTTGGGCATGAAATATTGTTTAAATGAGATGAATGACGGTGGAGCAATTGTTAATGTTTCCTCTTTAATGGGGCAAATGGGATTGCCTGATGGTACAGGTTATTGTGCTTCAAAAGGTGCAGTTACATCAATGACAAAATCAGTTGCTCTTGAGGCAGCAAAAAGAAGAATAAGAATTAATGCTTTACACCCGGGCGTAATTTGGACTTCGATGGTTGGCGGTGGTGAAAATGGTGATGAAGACTTAAAAGGTTTTTTTGCACAAGAAACACCATTAAGGATGGTTGGTTTACCTGAGCATATGGCTGATGCAATTCTTTTTCTTTGTTTTGCTGAATACATTACTGGTGCAGACATAAATGTTGATGGGGGAAGATTAGCCGATGGTTCAATGGGAAGTCACGCTAGCTAATTGCTCTATTGATCTTTGCTTTAACTAAATATAAATACACAACATGTCCGCTTCAATCATTACGACATCTAAAGAGAGAAAACTTGGATTTAGAGTTCTGTTTCTTGGTATGTTTGCTATTGGTACAGGTCAAACCCTATTTATAGCTGTACTTCCTCCTTATGCTCGTGGTTTAGGTTTAAACACAACTGAAATTGGATTAATTTTTTCATTATCTGCATTAGGTTGGATGTTTATGAGTCCATATTGGGGTAGAAAAAGTGATTATGTTGGTCGTAAATCAATAATTTTATTAGGACTTTTTATTTACTCATTAACAACAATTTTGATGGGATTAGAATTTAAGTTTCATAATGAAGGTTTTATAGGGCTTACTTTCCTTTTTATTTTATTGATTATTACAAGAGGTTTTTTTGGTTTTTTAGGATCAGGTGCTCATTCTGCTTCAATGGCATATGTTGCCGATAGAACAACTGAAAAGGAAAGATCAGGAGTAATGGCATTAATGGGTTCTGCTTTTGCAGTTAGTGGAATAATAGGGCCTGCTCTAGCTTCTCAAGCGATTCTACTGGGACCTCTAGTACCTTATTTTCTTTTTGGTTCTATCACTGGATTAATTGGTATTTTAATTTGGTTATTTCTTCCTGAAAAAACAAAACCTAATATTCGAGCAAAAGTACATGAAGTGCATTTAACTGCATTCGACTCAAGAATTCTAACTTTTATTTCTATGGGCCTTTTTATAAGCCAAACTCAGGCAATTATTATGCAATTACTTGCAATGTATCTTCAGGATAAATTTAATTATACAGTTATTGAAGCAACTTTTTATACAGGTAGAGTATTAATATTGATGGGAGTAACTACTTTTATAGTTCAATTTTTTATTATACGAAAAATATCACCCACTCCTGGCTCATTACTTCGAATTGGAAGTATCTTTTCTATTTTATCTTTACTTTTATTTATTTTTTCTACCAATCTTTACTATATGAGCCTTGCACTAGCTATTTATGGTATAGGTGGTGCATTAATGGGGCCAGGTTTGTTTACTGGAGTTTCTTTAGCAGTTGGAAAGAATGAACAAGGTGCGGCAGCTGGGATCTTAGTGAGCGCTTATGCCGCTGGATTTGTTATAAATCCATTTACAGGAATGAAATTGTTTAATTTGAGTCCAGATTTTCCATATTTTTTAGGAATTATTCTCATGATTTTTTGTTTAATTATCTCAATAATAGATAAAAGGTTAAACAGAAAAGTAGACTTTAATGAAGATATGGGACATTCAGGACATACTGGCTAAAGTTAAAAAGTTCCTTCGAGTTGAATCTTAAAGAAATTATGTTCATTTACATCAAAATTTTCTTGAATAAGAAGATCCTCATTAGATCTGAACCCAGCGTAAATTCGTTTTCTTCCGAAGCCATAATTTGTGTCTAACATCTTTTTTACCATAAAGTTCAAATTTAATTTTGGATTAAGCTTAGCAGTAAAACCAAATCCTAAGGTTGGGTCTTCTGCAAATCGTCCCCATAAATAAGGGTCATAAATATTAAATTGCGATTGATATCTATAGGTCATAGCCCAACTATATTTACCTCCTGGAATATCTTGTCTGATACCAATCATTGTTTCCCATCTTTTATACCATGAAAAATCTCTCTCAATGTTTGTAACTGGATCAGTAACTTTAGTACTCTGCAGATAACCTTTGAATCTAAAAACTCCTCCTTCAAGGATTTTATTTATTCTTATACTTCCATCAATTGTTGCTTTTGTTCTTTCACCAGAACTTAAATTTCCTATTCCAGCATAACCATCAATCGGTAATCTATCTACTGGTCCATCAATCTCTCTTGCGGATCCTTTTAATGTTATTACTCCTCCATCATTAGGAAGTCGCCATTCATGCTCAACTTTCAGCATCCATTCTGTTTCAGGTCTTAAATCAGGATTTCCTGCTCTAATGCTTTCTTCAAATTGATCATAACTAGAAATGAAATCATCAAAATTAATTTGGCCAACATTCCTTTCAACATTTATTCTTAGTTGCCTATTTTTTTTATAATCCCATTTAAGGTCTATTCTTGGTTTCCAGTATTTAAACTCTCTTGAAAGATTTATATCACCAGATTGGCTGATTTCTGACCATTCATAGTTTAGTGCTAATTCTAATCTAATTTTTTTAGATAAAGGAAGGTTGTAGGATAAAAATCCCTCATATCTATCTTCTTCTACCTTTCCAGATGTATTTATTAAACCTGCATTAGTCTGTTTTGCATTACTATCAAAGTAAATGAGATTAAAGGTTCTATCTAATTTATTGAAGGCACTTTCAACTCCGTATTCAAGAGCACTATTTTTACCAATAAGCTTATTAAAGCTTAATCTAATTATTCTTTCATTTTCCTTTCTATTATTTAATTCAGAGCTATCATTATAAAAATTATAGGTATCATCCAAGAATGAAATATCGTTTTGAAGCTCATTTTCCTCAGTTAGAACAAGCCTTAATTTAAGTGAATGATTTTTATTAATTTGATGTTCCCAATCACCTCCAAACTCCCATCCGTCATTTTTTTCTTTTCTATCCCAATTAATTTTTTTATAAAATTCTATCTTTTCAACATCGGATGGTAAGAAATATTCCTGAATTTGAGGCGCGTTTTCCTTTCCATCAAACCACAATAAAGCATTAATCCGCAATGTATTTTTATCATTAATTTTTGAATTTAAGTCTAAATTTACTCTATTACTTGATTGATACTCAACTGTCTCACGTAATCTATAATAAAGTAACGATTGCTCTTGATCGACAGTAAATTCGTCATAAATTCTACTATTTAAATCACCAATTCTTTCCAACCCTAAAACAATGTCTGTATTTTTTATTTTAGTTGCCCATGACCCAGTTCCCCTCCAATTACTATCACCCGATGTTAAGTAACCAAGAGCAGCGCTCCATGTTCCCGAACTTTTTGATAAGGAGGCATCTACTATGATGTTTACAATTACTCCATCTGAACGAACATCGAGTCCTGCTTCAGTACCTCTAATGACTTCTATTCTAATTAAAGAGTCAGCATTTATTCTTTCTAAAGTTTTTATAATACTATTACTTTTTGAAGATTGTCTTTCTCCGTTAATTAATATTTGTGTTCCTGATGAACCAAAACCTCTCTTTTTATTATTACCTGGCTCATAACTTTGCGAGTTACGCGAGTTAATACTCTCTACACCAGGTATTTTTTTTAGTGCGTCATTTATATTTGTAATATTAAATTGCTTAAAATAATCTTTGTTATAAATTATTTTATCAGCAGTATTACCTTTTAAATTATTACCAATATTTACTGTTAGAAATAATACTAAAAATACTATTAACGATTTGTGTAGCAATTTTATGCTCTATTTTCAAACCACCCATGAAAACCGTATGGAACTCTATGAGGTAATTGTGCTGTTGCAATAGGTCCATCAGATACATTTAATGCATTAAGTATTACAAGGTTAGATCTGTTTTCAATGGAGTTATATTCTGTTGCGACTAACCATCCATCACCATCTTTGCTGTCACTTGATTTTGGAATAAAAACTGGCTCGCCAAAAGCTCCACCATTTTGTGTTGTAAAATGTTCTCTCTTATCTTTCAAAAAATCATAATGTACAATTGTATTTAATGACATACCTTTAGGATGTTTTCCTATGTTTCCGGCATAATAGCCATGTGAATGTTTTTGAAGAGCAAATCGATCATCTATTCTAGGAAATTCACCAGTTAAATCATCCATTGCAGTTTTATTGACTTTTCCTTTATTAAGATCAATATGCCATCTTACATGTTTTGCTTCGACGCCTTTTTGTTTAGGCATTGTACCATCTGCATAAGGAAATAATGGAGGCATGCCAAATTCCATAACATCACAATATATTGAACCTTTTTCATCATAAGCATTCATATAATGAAATACGAAAGAAGGATCACATTCAATCCACTTTACATCTTTTGCACAGCCATCGCGAGGCAAGATACAAATATGAGTCCCTTTCTCAGGTTCCCAAGCAAATGGAGGTTTTCCATTTAATGCTCTCTCAAAATCACCTGTTAATGGAAAAACAGGAATAATAATATATTTTTTGGTTGCAAAAAAATCATGAACCATTGAAGGAAATGGTGCTTTAATTAGTTCTGATTTCGATATATTCCCATCTTTGGAAACTGCTGTATATCTAATCGTATCAGAAAAGAAACCATCTGCCATATAGCCAAAAAACAGAAGTTCTCCAGTTATTGGATCGATTTTAGGGTGAGCGGTTACTGGTCCCTGAAGTTTATTATTAAAACTGTATGAACCCCTCGACTCCAATGTCATTTGATCAAATTCAAAAGGTGCATGAGCTTCTTCCAATGCAAAAATTTTACCTGCATGTGATACAATTGCAGTATTTGCAAGACCATCAGTTTCAATATTTGATACAGATGGGTCATTATTCATAACATCCATGCCACTTGACCAGAGCGCTTTCTGTTCTTCATGCTCTTTTTTCCATTTTACTGTTCTCATCCAACGATTCAGATAGGAAACCTTTCCATTGCTGATATGGAATGCATGGATCATTCCATCTCCACCAAACCAGTGTGAACTTCCACCTCTTGGAGGAAATTTTGGATCGGGTCCATTTCTATAATATGTCCCATTAATTTCTTCAGGAATCTCTCCATCAATTATCAAATCGTCTATGTTACATTCCATTCTTATTGGAGCAAAGTTACCAACTAAGTGATCTTCTTTGGGGTAGGGCTGGACCATTTTTTCCTCACTTTTTTCTAAAACTATAAATAATTATTAAATATTTGTAAAAGAGATTGTTCGTAAATTCTAATTGTGCTGTAATAAATAATTAATTTTTTTCAGGAGGACAAAATGAGAGAATGTCTTAAATTTTATATCAATGGAGAGTGGGTAGATCCCGCTAATCCTCAGCATTTTGATGTTATTAATCCAGCTACAGAAGAGTCAATTGGGAAGATTGCTCTTGGAAATGAAGAAGATCTAAATAATGCTGTAGCTGCAGCTAAAAATGCATTCGAAAGCTTTTCACAAACAAGTAAAGAAGAAAGAATTGAATTAATAGGGAAAATATTAGAAGTTTATCAGTCACGCTATGATGAGATTGCAGAGACTATCTCTTCTGAGATGGGTGCACCTCTTTGGTTATCAAAGGCAGCACAGGCTGCAACAGGAGCAGGTCATTTAGGTACTTTTTTAGAAATTCTCAAAAATTATGAATTTGAAGAAGACAGAGGTAATACTCGTATAAGAAAAGAGGCAGTGGGTGTTTGTGGTTTTATTACGCCGTGGAATTGGCCTATTAATCAGATAACTTGTAAAGTTGCTCCTGCTCTTGCTGCAGGTTGTACTATGGTACTGAAACCATCAGAAATTGCTCCTTTAAACGCTATATTATTTGCAGAAATATTAGATGAAGCGGGTGTGCCTGCAGGTGTATTCAATTTGGTCAATGGTGATGGACCAATTGTTGGTGAAGCAATGTCTTCACATAAAGATATTGATATGATGTCTTTCACTGGATCTACCAGAGCAGGTATTGCAGTTGCTAAAGCATCAGCTGATACTGTTAAACGTGTCGCCCAGGAATTAGGTGGTAAATCAGCAAATATTATACTTGATGATGCTGATTTTGGTTCCGCAATAGCAGGAGGAGTAACGAGTTGCTTTATGAATTCTGGTCAATCATGCAATGCGCCAACCAGAATGTTAGTGCCTGCTGATAGACAAGAAGAAGCTATTGCCATTGCAAAAGAAACGGCAGAAAAAACTGTAGTTGGTGATCCTTCAGATGTTGCTGCAGGTGGAATTGGACCAGTTGTTAGTGAAGTTCAATACGAAAAAATTCAGGCTTTGATAGAAAAAGGTATTGAAGAAGGAGCTACTTTAGTCGCTGGAGGCCCTGGTAAACCTGAGGGCTTAAATGCGGGTTACTTTGTTAAGCCAACTGTTTTTGCTGATGTTAGAAATGACATGACAATAGCTAAAGAGGAAATTTTTGGTCCTGTTTTATCAATTCTTCCTTATAAAGATGATGAAGATGCGATAGCTATTGCAAACGATACAGAGTATGGTCTTTCTGGTTATGTTTCAGGTAGTCAAGAAAGAGCTCAAGGTGTTGCTAAAAGGATAAGATCAGGAAATGTTCATGTAAATGGAGCCGGGCCTGATTTTTCAGCACCTTTTGGGGGTTATAAACAATCTGGCAATGGAAGAGAATGGGGAGAATTTGGTTTTGAAGAATTTTTAGAGACTAAAGCTATTCTCGGTTATACAGCTGCTTAATTAAGTATCTAATAACAAAAGTTAAAGGCCATGCATTTATCATGTATTTATAATGTGTGGCTTTTATTTATGATTGTGCATATTTGGAGGTCTTAATTTTGCGATAGGATTAATAGTAATTGAATTATTTTTTTCAAAATTTAGTGTGACTGTAATCTTATCGCCAAGTGATAAATCCTCATTAATATTCATTAACATTAAATGATAATCACCAGGTCTAAGTTTAACGGAGCTTTTTTTTGGTACAAATATTCCATCATGAACATGTATCATTTTAGAAATATCTCCATCTCTTATGGATCTATGAATCATAACCATTCCTGCTTGATCTGATGATGCTGACAACAATCTTTCATCTTCATTGCTACTATTAATTATCTCCATATAAACGGAACCAGAACCACTTGGAGTAATCCTAGCCCAATGACCTTCAATTGAAATTTCTGCATTGAGATAGCTTGAGAAAAATAAAGAAGTAAAAAAAGAAAATAATAAAATAGATTTAACCGTTGTTTGGTAGAACAATTTCTATTGCCTTTGTAACTTTATTTGATTGAGGTTTAGTTAATGATAAGAAAGAATTTGCTAGAGTTCCATCAGGTGCAATTAAATATTTGTGAAAATTCCATTTAGGGGTTTTACCATATTCTTCTTTAAGCCATTTATAAAATGGATGAGCATTTTCACCTTTTACATCTTCCTTTGATGTCATTGGAAAATTAATACCAAATGTTGTTTCACAAAACTCCTTTACTTCACCTTCTTGACCGGGTTCTTGTGAACCAAAGTTATTTGATGGAACACCAATAACAACAAGACCTTTATCTTTATACTTATCCCATACACTCTGAAGTCCCTCATATTGAGGTGTGAAACCACATTGAGAGGCAGTATTAACAACTAATAATGCTTTACCTTGATAGTCGCTTAAAGGCATTGGATTGCCTTCTATTGATATAAATTTAAATGAAAAAGCTTTATTTTCCATTGCATTAACCCCCATTAAGTTGAACATTAATAAAAATGTAACAAAAACCAATGTCTTTTTAAACATATGAATTTTCACAACCTAATCCTTTTTTTTTAGAACATATTATATATAGTAATAAATATCAAAAATACAACACGATCATAATAATTTAGTTATTTGAATGTTTGGAGAGTTTAATGGATCTTAAACCAAGCCCGGAATACAAAAAATTTAGAGAAGAAATTAAGTTATTTTTAAAAGATAATCTAAAAATGGTAGGTAAGGCAAGAAACCCTGCTAGGCCAAATAAAGATGAATTAGAATGGCAAGATAAGTTAATTAAAAATGGTTATGCGGCACGAACAATACCCAAATGTTATGGAGGTTTTGGAGCAGAACCTGATGTGCTTAAATCAAGAATTATAGCCGAAGAGT
>CEPA01012048.1_pt1 | contig 13014 bp, 12 predicted proteins | sample 356241 | NCBI WGS metagenome assembly CEPA01 (sample SAMEA2620542, study PRJEB7988) | marine metagenome | biome: marine biome (ENVO:00000447); feature: surface water layer (ENVO:00002042); material: "saline water (ENVO:00002010), including plankton (ENVO:xxxxxxxx)" | depth 5 m
ATAATGTTAAACAACGCTTAGTCGAGGCAAGTGAACTTGAAACGCGATTAGTTATGAGGCCTTTGAGAAACACAGAAAGGGTTTTAGTCAATAATGCAGTTGATCAAATTATGGAAATTGAAGCAAGTCATAAAGAGGGGAGTGACCCAAATGCTTTGCTTGAAGAAATTAGACCTCTTGTTGCTGGCTCTGAGAGAGTTTTAAGAGATGGAGATCTTGAAGCAGCAGCTTGGAGTTGTGGGATGGTTGCGGGTTTAATACATGATGTGCCAACTTGTAAAGAGTTGATCGATACAATTATGACTGAAGCTGACGAAATAATTAACAATAGATTAACAGCTTATGCGAATGCCTAGCTTTTTCTATTAAAAGCCAATTTAAAGACTCTTTTCATTCTATTTGGTGATAAAATTAAACCTAGAAATAGAATAAATGGCATAATCTTTAGATAATTGTCTGGGAACAACCTTTGTGACATCTCCATTAGTCTGGAGTCGATACCAACAAAAATTCTTTTTTTCTTTTTTCTTATTCCATTTAAAATAATTTTTGCAGCTATATTAGGGTCCATTCCTGCATCTCGAAATCTTTCACCTGCCTCTTTTTCTCCTACCTCTTTACCATTGATATTTTTAATTGGTTTACCATCCAAGCCCAGAATACCCTCTTGAGTTTCACCTTTTGAAATTTGACCGCCAAACTTCCCATTTATAGCTATATTAGTTCCAATATGTCCTGGGTAAACACAATGAATTTGCGTACTACTTCCCTCCATTTCTCTCATTAAACTCTCAGTAAAGCCCCTTACAGCAAATTTAGAGGCATGATAAACAGTGTTATTTGGTGTAGCTATTATACCAAAAATAGATGAGGTATTGATTAATGCCGTCTCATCATTTTTAGTGAGATGAGGTAAAAAAGATCTAGAAAAATTTACAACACTGTTATAATTGATGTCATTACACCAATTCCAGTCCTTTTCGCTAATATTTAAAAAGCCAACTGGCAAAACTACACCAGCGTTATTAAAAACAAGATCTATTTTACCATGATTTTCAATTATTTTTGAAGGTAGGGCTTCAACTTCATTCTTGTTTCTAACATCTAAAATTATTTTACTTAAACCAACATTGTAGTTTTTTATTTCTTCTTCAGTTTCAGAAAGACCCGTTTCATCAATATCACAAATTATTACATCTGCGCCCTCTATAGCTAAATTAATTGCTAGGTACTTACCCATTCCTGATGCAGCGCCTGTAACTAAGGCAACTTTATTTTTAAATGTTTTCATTGTTTACTTTTAAAATATTAAAAAACTCCTGCTATATAATAAAGTATAAAACCAATTATTAATGCAATTGAAATTAACTTAAAAAAGAATAAGTAAAAAATAAATGCTTCAATAATATCGTTCTTTATCGCTTTTCTTTCGTAAAATTTTTGTAAGTAATCAGATATAAAATAGATAAATACACAAGCTAGAACAATTATTAAAATAAACATTATCAGTTACATATTTTGAAATGTGGTGCCGACTGAGGGACTTGAACCCCCAACCCCCTGATTACAAATCAGGTGCTCTACCAGTTGAGCTAAGTCGGCAATTGCTAAAAAGATTGAATACACCAAACACATTTAAAGGTAAACTTAAACCTTAATCAGATTTATAATCTTCTAAATTTAAGAAGTAGTTCTAATGTACCCAACATTATACCCGGCTGATATTCGATTTGGGTATTTTGGGTGAATTCAAATTTATCAATTCTATCCATTAGGCAATTCCATGCTATGTTTTGTTCTAATCTGGAAATCCCATTTCCAGGACAAGTTCTATGTCCTTGCGAAAAAGTGAGATGTCTGGTTAAAGCTTTTCTATCAAGATTAACCTGATGAGGGCATTCAAATTCATCAGGATCAACATTTGCAGCACCATATCTTAGGTGAAGAATTGAGCCTTTTGGTACTTTAACTCCTTGAAAAAATTCATCTTGTGTCGTCATTCTTGTCGATAAACCCTGAGTAGGAGCACGAACTCTTAGCGACTCTTCGACAAAAGCATTTATCTTATTTCTATCATTATTCAGTTCAACATATAGCTCTGGATCATCAACAAGCATTTGTGCTTGATGCGCGATAGCATATTGAGTTGTTTCAAGACCACCTATAATCATTGCGTAGGCGACTCCAACTATTTCATGATCAGTAAGTTTCCTATCAAAAGGTTCATATGTTACTTCTGTTAAAAAGGAAATCATATCTTCTTGAGGATTTTTTCTTTTTTCTGTTACTTTATCCACTACATAATCGGTAAATTCGGTTAATAAAGCTCGTTGCTCATTAGTTTGTTCTTTTGTTAGAAGATTTCTATGACCTTTTCCATATACAAATGGCATAACCATTGCGTCTCCCCATTTTTTATGAAGAGGTATATCCTCCAATGGAAAACCAATTATATTTGCCATAACTATTTGTGGTAGAGGCATGGCAAATTCAGAAACAAATTCAACTTCATCTTTATCAATCCAATTATCAATAAGTTTGTTGGTGGCTTCAGTAATCATATCTTTATGTCTTGAGGCTCCTGGGCCTACCCAAGGGTCCGTAAGTTGTCTTTTGTGTGCTTTCCAAAGCTCTTCATTAGGTCTAAGACTTTGAATGGAAATTTGCATAGCATTCATAAAGGATGGATCATGCCTACTAACCATTTTTTTTTCTTTATCTTGCTTTTCGTCATCTACAAAACCTGCTACACCACTACTTGAAGCTTCATCTAACTGTTTAACTATTGGTGGAGGAAATCTGACGATATCTTTTACAATAAAGGCTATATCCTCGTACTTTGAAATTATATATCCATCAGTATCTTTAGTAGTGCCTTCCCCAGGTATTTTATGAACAGGTGATTCTTTGTGCAAAATATCATATGAGTCGTACCAAAATTTTTGAGCACCTGGCTCAAATAAATCTACTTCATTTAGTGTTATAGGGCATTTAGCAGTATCTTTGTGTACTTTGTCATGTGGCATATTCCGATTTAAAAATAATCATACAAAGGTGTCAATACTTACTTAAATTAATTATTAATTATCATTTATTTTTATATAAACCATCCAGCTGTTCACCATAAACTTCATTTACCATATGACGTCTAATTTTCATGGTAGGCGTCAGCATACCATTATCTGTTGAGAAAGGTTCATTAATAACAATATATCTTCTTACTTTTTCTACTTGAGATAATTTTTCATTCGCTTTTTCAACAGCCAAAGCCACTTCATTATTTATATGATCCTCACTTTTATCTTTTATCTGTTCAGGATCAACAACAATTAATGCTACTAAATAAGGTCTTCGATCACCCGTAACCATTGCTTGTAATATAATATTTTGTATTGTTAAACTTGCTTCTGGTCGGACAGGAGCTATATTGTCACCACCTGAGTTGACAATAATTTCTTTTTTTCTGTCTTTTATAATAATATATCCGTCATTATCAATTTCTGCTAAATCACCAGTGTAAAGCCAACCATCTTTTATTGTGTCGGCTGTTTCTTTATCTTGCTTCCAATATCCTTTCATTACGCCATCACCTTTTACCAATAACTCTCCTTCATCAGATAGTTTTACCTCTACTCCTCTTATAGGTGGGCCAACAGTTTCAATTTTTATTTTACTAGGTGGGTTTGCACTTATTAGTGGGCTTGCCTCAGTTTGTCCATAGCCCTGTATTATTTGAACACCAAGTGATAGAAAAAAATAACCAATATCTGGATTCAAAGCAGAACCACCAGAAATAAATGCTGAGAGTTTTCCTCCTAATCTTTTTGATATTTTTTTTCTTACCAGGGAACAGTATGAGTAATATTCAATTTTTTCAAAAAAATTAAGTTGGTTAAAAATATTTTTCTTTCCAAGCTTAATTGTTCTATTAAACATAAATTCAAGAATCTTTCCTGAATTTTTTATTTGAATTCTGATCCTATCATAAAGAACTTCAAATAATCTTGGAACAGCTGTCGATAGAGTAGGGGTAACTTCTAATAAGTTGGCAGCAAATTTATCAGGCCCCTCTGCAAAATATATTTGCGCACCTAGATAAATTTGTAGAAAAATTGCCATATGTTCATAAGCATGTGATAGAGGAACTAGCGACAAATAAGTGTGATTGATATCACCAACCTCCATGACTAAATCATTTGCACCTAAAATATTATGGTAAATTGAATTATGGGTTAACATTACCCCTTTTGGTCTTCCCCCAGTACCTGAGGTATAGATTAAACAACAAGTATCATCTTTATCTATGGTGTTGAGGTGATGAAGTGCTGTAGAAAAATTTTCTTCTCCAATTTTTAATAAATTATCAAAACTCTGAATTTCTAGACCTTCAGGCATAAATCCACTGTATGGGTCAATTGTAACAAGTAGATTACAATTGCTAACATTACTCAACGCTAAGGCTATTCTATTACCAATTATGTTATTTGAAACAATTATTGCTTTTGCATCAGAATGTTCAATTATATACTTATGATCGTCTTCTGTATTAGTCGTGTAAGCTGGAACAGTAACAGCATTAAGGGTATTAATAGCTAGATCTGAAATTATCCATTCAGGCCTATTTTCAGATACTATTACTATTTTATCACCAGGTTTAATACCAAGGTGTTTTAAGCCAGCTGCAAGTTGTTTTACTTTTTTTTCAGTTTCACTCCAGGATAAACTTTCCCAAGTACCTTCTACTTTGGCCCAAAGAAAAGGTTCAGATGGTTTTTCCATTGCTTTTTGAAAAAATAAGTTTGGTAAAGTAATGTGTTCCATTATTTATTAATTTTCCCTTCCCATTAATTCATACAATGCTAGAGCACTACTTACACTAACATTTAAAGTATTGAAATCACTATCATTATTATTTGCTATTGCAACCAAAAGATCACAATTTTCTTTTGTTAGTCTTCTTAATCCTTTTCCTTCAGACCCCATTATTATTACCTTTTTCATATTTTTAAGCTCTTTATTTTTATGAAGTAATAGATCACTATTTTCATCTAAACCTATGATTATAAATCCTTTTTTTCTTAAATTTTTTATTGCCATTACTAAATTTGTTACTTTAATGATGTTAATATATTCAAGGGCACCTGATGCAGACTTTGCAAGAGAACCATTAATTTCAGCACTGTGATTTTTTGTAACTATAAGATTTTTTCCGCCAAAAAATTTAAAAGTTCTTATTATTGCCCCTACATTCTGTGGGTCAGTTACTTGATCTAAGATTATTATAATCTTATCGTTCAAATCTAATTGATCCAAATTTAAATAATTTAACGGTTTTGTCTCTAGAACTATCCCTTGATGGATAACCTTGTTACTCAAGATAGTGTCTAACTCATTTTTAGATAAGATATTAATATTATTAATTTTCTTTTCATAGGATTTTATATATTTTTCAAATACTATCTTTGTACAAAATAATGTTCGAATATTTCTCTTGTTGTTTTCAATTGCAGCTAATGAGGCATGTAATCCCCAGATATAATAGGGTGTGTAATTCTTTGACTTATCATTTTTTTTTATAGCCATTTTTGAATATTTTTTTCAACTTCTTTGAATTTGTCAATAATTAAAAAGTGGCAAAATATCAATATTTTCTCGATTTTTTTTTAAATTAGAGATACTTTTATTTTAATATTTTATTTTGGGTATTGACTTTCCATGCGGAAAGCTCAATAAACCAGTTCTGCTTTGGATTTTAAAGCATTGGTAAGCTCTCCAATTGATAGGAGGGGTGCCCGAGTGGTTAAAGGGGACGGGCTGTAAACCCGTTGGCTATGCCTACGTAGGTTCAAATCCTACCCCCTCCACCAGTTGCAGAGCTGCTAGGTGGACGGTAGGCGGGTGTAGCTCAATGGTAGAGCAACAGCCTTCCAAGCTGAAGATGAGGGTTCGATTCCCTTCACCCGCTCCATTGAGTCCAAAGCTTATATTAACCGTTTACGGTTTTATTTGTGGAGAAACTTATTATGTCTAAAGAAAAATTTGAGCGTACCAAACCTCACTGTAATATTGGAACAATTGGCCATGTTGACCATGGTAAAACTACATTAACAGCTGCTATAACAAAAGTATTAGCTGATGAAGGTAAAGCAGAGTTTTCTGCTTTTGACCAAATTGATAATGCTCCTGAAGAGAAAGAGCGTGGCATTACAATTGCTACTTCACATGTTGAATATGAGACTGAGAATAGACATTACGCTCATGTTGATTGCCCAGGCCATGCAGACTATGTAAAAAATATGATTACTGGTGCTGCCCAAATGGATGGAGGTATATTAGTTGTATCAGCGGCTGATGGTCCAATGCCTCAAACAAGAGAACATATTCTTCTGGCAAGACAAGTTGGTGTACCGGCACTTGCAGTTTTCATGAATAAAGTTGATCAGGTCGATGATGCTGAGTTGCTTGATTTAGTAGAAATGGAAATAAGAGAACTTCTGAATGAATATGAGTTTCCAGGAGACGATATTCCAATCGTAAAGGGATCAGCTCTTGCAGCACTTGAGGGTACAGATGATGAAACTGGTAAAAATGCTATTCTTGAGCTTATGTCTCAAGTTGATAGTTATGTTCCACAACCGGAGAGACCAAAAGACCAACCTTTTTTAATGCCTATTGAAGATGTTTTTTCAATTTCTGGTAGAGGAACTGTCGTTACAGGTAGAGTTGAGAGAGGTATAATTAATGTTAATGAAGAAATTGAAATTGTTGGTGTAAAAGAAACGCAAAAAACAGTTTGTACAGGTGTTGAAATGTTCAGAAAGCTTCTTGATCAAGGTGAGGCAGGTGATAATGTTGGCATATTATTAAGAGGTGTTGACAGAGATCAGGTTGAAAGGGGACAGGTTTTATGTGCCCCAAGTTCAATAACTCCTCATACTAAATTCAAAGCTTCTGCTTATATTCTTACAAAAGAAGAGGGTGGACGACACACACCTTTCTTTACAAATTATCGTCCACAATTTTATTTCCGAACAACTGATGTAACTGGAGTTGTACAGTTAGATAAAGGAACCGAAATGGTTATGCCAGGCGATAATGTTGAAATGGATGTAGAACTAATTGTACCTATTGCTATGGAAGAAAATTTAAGATTTGCTATTCGTGAAGGCGGTAGAACAGTTGGTGCCGGAGTGGTTTCCAAGATAGTTGAATAATTTGGAGGAGTGTAGCTCAATTGGCTAGAGCACCGGTCTCCAAAACCGGGGGTTGGGGGTTCGACTCCCTCCACTCCTGCCAGTTAAGAAATTAAGAGTTTTTTATATGAAAAAAACGGGTCCATTGATATTTATGCAGCAAGTTAGAAATGAGGTGTCTAAAGTTACATGGCCTTCAAGAAACGAAACCCTAATTACTACTTTGATAGTAATAATTTTTTCTTTTCTAGCTTCAATTTTTTTCTTTCTAGGTGATCAATTAATGAGCTTTGGAATTCAATTAGTTTTAGGTATGGGAAATTAATTATGACAAAAAAATGGTATATAGTTCATGCTTATTCTAATTTTGAGAAAAAAGTAGCAGAGTCAATTCAAGAAAGAGCTGAAATTGAGAACCTTAGCGATGCATTTGAAGAAATAATAGTGCCTACAGAAGAAGTTATTGAACTAAGAAGAGGCAGAAAAATTAATAGAGAAAAAAGATTTTTTCCTGGATATGTTTTAGTTAATATGGACCTTACGGACGAAACATTTCACTTAGTTAAAAATACCCCAAAAGTTACTGGATTTTTAGGCTCAGAGCATGGTACAAAACCACATCCTGTGTCTGAAGAGGAAATTGATAGAATAATTAATCGTGTTGAAGAAACATCAGATGGTCCAAGACCTTCTGTAATTTTTGAAATTGGAGAGCAAGTGAGAGTTTCTGAGGGTCCTTTTGCATCATTTAACGGTTTAGTGGAAGAAATTGATGAAGAAAAATCTAAGTTGAAGGTGGCTGTATCAATTTTTGGTCGTCCAACCCCAGTTGAGCTTCAATATACTCAGGTTGAAAAATTATAGATAATTAAGGTTTAGAAATATGGCAAAAAAAATAGAAGGATATCTAAAACTACAAGTTCCTGCTGGACAAGCTAGCCCATCTCCGCCTATTGGCCCAGCGCTTGGCCAAAGGGGTCTTAATATTATGGATTTTTGTAAAGCTTTTAACGCAAAAACTCAAAATGAAGAGCAGGGAGCACCTATACCAACAACAATCACTATTTATGTTGATAAATCTTTTGATTTCGTTATAAAAACTGCTCCAACAAGTTATTTGTTAAAAAAAGCTGCAAAGATTAGTAAAGGTGCAGGAAATGTTGGTGTTGAAACCTGTGGTTCTGTCTCAATTGAGCAGTGTAAAGAGATTGCAGAGATGAAAATGAAAGACCTTAATGCAAATGATATTGATGCAGCAATCAAAATTGTAAAAGGTTCTGCTAGATCAATGGGTCTCGAGGTAAAATAATAAGTTATGAGCTTTAAAAGTAAAAGATATAGAGATGCTCTTGCAAAAATTGATTTGAATAAAATTTATTCTCTTGATGAAGGTTTGGATTTGATTTTGATTAACTCAAATCTTAAATTTGATGAAACTATTGATATTGCTATTAATCTCAATATTGATCCTACCTATTCAGACCAAAGTGTTCGAGGTGTTACGAATTTGCCAAATGGAATTGGAAAAGACTTAACTGTTGCTGTTTTTGCTAAAGGTGATAAAGCCCAAGAAGCTCAAGATGCTGGGGCAGACATCGTTGGTGCAGAAGAATTAGTAGATAAGGTTAATTCTGGTGATATTAATTTTGAGAGATGTATAGCAACACCTGATATGATGCCATTAGTTGGAAGACTAGGTAAGGTTCTTGGTCCTAAAGGACTAATGCCTAATCCAAAGATTGGCACTGTTACTAATGATATAGCGAATGCAGTAAAATCCGCTAAAGCTGGCTCAGTAGAGTATAGAAATGATAAAGCTGGTATTATTCATGCCGGTATTGGCAAGTCTAGCTTTTCGAAGGAGAATCTGCAGTCCAATATTATAGAATTTGTGAAAGCAGTAAAAAAGGATAAGCCAAAAGCTGCAAAAGGAGTGTTTATAAAAAAAGTTTCTCTAAGCTCAACAATGGGCGTTGGAGTAAGTATTGATACAGGAGTTTTTAATTAATTTCTTGTATTAAGTGCATTTTTTATGCACAAACTGTCCAAGACTGTGGGTGTCGAAGACTTAAATTTTGCCCATACGAGACAAAATGGACAGCCTGGTTTACTGAGTAAACCTTTATTAATAATTTCTTTTCGAAGAAATAAGGAGGCTAAAATGGATAGAGTTGCAAAAGAAAAAGTTGTTTCAGATTTAACAAAGAAATTTGATGAGTCTAATTTTTTCATTTTAACTCATAACAATGGACTATCTGTCAAAGAAATTACAATGCTGAGAAGCCAATTAAGGGAAGCTGATAGTACTTTTAAAGTAGTTAAAAATAGCTTAGCAAAGATAGCAGTTAGCAAAACTAAATCTAAAGATCTTGCTAACCACTTTAATGGCCCTTTGGCTATTGTTTTTTCTGAAGAATTAACCTCTCAACCAAAAATAATTTCCGATTTCATTAAAGATAATGAAAATTTATCTATTATTGGCGGACTTATGGATGGTAATTTGATTGATAAAGAAACCATCAGTAAATTGGCATCACTACCTAGCCTTGATACGCTAAGAGCAAAAATAATTGGTTCGCTAACATCCTCAGCGTCAAAAATTGCTGGAATTGTTAATAAACCTGGAGAACAAATTGCACAAGTTTTAAAGGCTAAAAGTCAAAGTGGTGAGGCCGCTTAGTTTAATTTATTAGGAGAAAAAATATGGCTGATTTAGAAAAAATTGCAGAAGAATTATCAAATTTAACAGTTCTTGAAGCATCGGAATTATCAAAAATTCTTGAAGAGAAATGGGGCGTTTCTGCTGCAGCTCCTGTTGCTGTTGCTGCTGTAGCACCTGGAGGAGACGCTGGAGGAGAGTCTGCAGAAGAAAAAGACTCGTTTACGATTGTTCTTTCTGAGGTAGGTGACAAAAAAATCAATGTTATCAAAGAGGTTAGAACCGCTACTGGTTTAGGGCTAAAAGAAGCAAAAGAGTTAGTCGAGTCTGCACCTAAAGACATAAAAGAGGATGTTCCAAAAGATGAGGCTAATGAAATCAAAGAAAAATTAGAAGCAGCTGGAGCTAAAGTAGAATTAAAGTAATTAGAATAATAAATTTAACTAAGGGTCTTAGAATATGACAGAAAATTTTAATGCTAGAAAAAGAATTAGGAAATCTTTTCAAAGGATTGAAAATATTGCAGAAATGCCAAATTTAATTGAAGTACAAAAACTATCTTATGATCTATTTTTGCAGAAAAATACTTCCCATGAAAATAGACTGAATAAGGGTTTAGAAAATGTTTTTAAGGGTGTTTTTCCAATTCATGACTATTCTGAGTCTTCTACAATTGAGTATATATCTTATTCTTTCGATGAACCAAAGTTTGATACTTCTGAATGTATACAAAGAAGTCTAACTTATGCTGCACCCTTAAAAGTCACACTTAGGCTTATTGTCTACGATTTAGATGAAGAAAATGAAACTAAATCAATTAAAGATGTGAAGGAACAAGATGTTTACATGGGTGACCTCCCTTTAATGACTAATAATGGAACTTTTATTATAAATGGAACTGAAAGAGTAGTTGTTTCGCAGATGCACAGAAGTCCTGGTGTCTTTTTTGATCATGATAAAGGAAAAACACATTCCAGTGGTAAAATTCTTTATGCAGCAAGAATTATACCATACAGAGGCTCTTGGCTAGATTTTGAATTTGATGCAAAGGATATTTTAAATGCAAGAATTGACAGAAAAAAGAAATTTCCTGCAACATCTATTTTATATAGTCTTGGATTTGACTCTGAGGAAATACTGTCATTATTTTATAAGAGTGAAACACATACAAGACAAAAAAATGGGTGGAAAAAACCATTCGTATCTGAATATTTAAAAGGTTCCAAAACGCTTTACGATCTTGTTGATGCCAAAAATAATAAAGTTATTATAAATGCCGGAAGCAAAGTTACAAAAAGAATACTTGATCAAAATGACAAAGTTAAGGATCTATTTATTTCAAATGACGAAATTTTAGGAAAGTACATATCAGCTGATATAATTAACTACAGCACAGGTGAAATTTATGCAGAAGCGGGTGAAGAAATTACTGATGAGTTGTTATCAATTTTTGAATTAGAAAAGATTGATGAGATACCAGTTCTTTTAATAGACAATGTCAATTATAGCCCATTTGTTAGGAATACAATTGCTGTAGATAAATCTTACGATAAAACATCCGCTTTGTTTGAAATTTATAAAATTTTAAGACCAGGTGAACCCCCGACCTATGAGAGTGCAAGTGGTTTATTTAATAGTCTTTTTTTTGATGAAGATAGGTATGACTTATCTGATGTTGGAAGAGTGAAATTAAATATGAGGCTCAATCTTGATACTCCTGATGATCACGGAACCTTAACAAAAGATGATATTGCAAATGTTTTAAAAACTATTGTTGATTTGAGAGATGGTAAAGGCGAGATTGATGATATTGATAATCTTGGTAATAGAAGAGTAAGATCTGTAGGTGAACTGATGGAAAATCAATTCAGAATTGGTTTACTCAGGATGGAAAGAGCTATTAAAGAGCGAATGAGTTCAATTGATATTGACTCTGTGATGCCTCAAGACATTATTAATGCAAAACCTATTGCTGCGTCTATTCGTGAGTTTTTTGGATCATCGCAATTGTCTCAATTTATGGATCAAACCAATCCTCTATCTGAAATTACACACAAAAGAAGAGTATCTGCTCTAGGACCGGGGGGACTAACTCGTGAAAGAGCTGGTTTCGAAGTTAGAGATGTACACCCAACCCATTACGGTAGAATATGTCCTATTGAAACACCTGAAGGTCCAAATATCGGTCTAATAAATTCTCTTGCAACTTATGCTAGGGTAAATAAATATGGTTTTATAGAAAGCCCATACCTTAAAATTGAAAATGGTAGAAAAACTGATGAAATAATATACCTCTCTGCTGTTGAAGAAGGAAGATACAGAATAGCTCAAGCTGATGAACCTGTAGATGAAAAAGGCTCTCTTATAAGCGAGTTAATTAATTGTAGACATGATGGAGACTTTGATTTGGTGGGCCCCGACTCAGTTGATTTTATGGATGTTAGTCCGAAACAAACGGTTTCAGTAGCGGCTTCATTAATACCTTTCCTGGAAAATGATGATGCAAATAGAGCTTTAATGGGATCAAACATGATGAGACAGGCTGTTCCACTTTTGACAAATGAAGCACCTTTAGTTGGAACAGGTATGGAAGGGCTTGTTGCTAGTGACTCAGGAGCTGCTTTGATAGCCTCTAAAGATGGTATTGTTGACCAGGTTGACTCTCAGAGAATTGTTATAAGATCAAAAAGTGATTTAGAAAAAGGTGATTTAGGGGTTGAAATTTACAATTTGAAGAAATTTCAAAGATCAAATCAATCTACATGTGTTAATCAAAAACCTCTAGTAAGGGTTGGTGACAAAGTAAAAAAAGGTGAGGTAATCGCCGATGGACCCTCGACTGATAGAGGTGAACTAGCGCTTGGTAAGAATGTATTAGTAGCATTCATGCCTTGGAACGGGTACAACTTTGAAGACTCAATTCTTTTGTCAGAAAAATTAGTTAAAGATGACGTATTTACATCAATCCATATTGAAGAGTTTGAAGTTATGGCGCGTGATACAAAATTAGGTTCTGAAGATATTACAAGGGACATTCCTAATGTAGGTGAGGAAGCACTCAGAAATTTAGATGAGTCAGGTATTGTATATATCGGTGCTGAAGTGAAACCTGGAGACATTTTAGTAGGTAAAGTTACCCCAAAGGGTGAAAGTCCTATTACT
>CEPA01055819.1_pt1 | contig 13004 bp, 12 predicted proteins | sample 356241 | NCBI WGS metagenome assembly CEPA01 (sample SAMEA2620542, study PRJEB7988) | marine metagenome | biome: marine biome (ENVO:00000447); feature: surface water layer (ENVO:00002042); material: "saline water (ENVO:00002010), including plankton (ENVO:xxxxxxxx)" | depth 5 m
AGTTGGAACAATTCATCTGGTTCTCTAGGTGAAAATATTATCCCTGTGGACAAGGCACTTTGTTATGTTCCTGGAGGAACCGCTCCCTTAGTTTCAACTGTTGTAATGACTGTAGTTCCAGCTAAAACAGCAGGCGTACGAGAAGTCATAGTTACTACTCCGGCAATAAATAATGTAATATCTAATGAAATTATTGTAGCTGCAAAAATGGCGGGAGCTGACAGAATATTTTTGCTTGGCGGAGCTCATTCAATATTTGCTTTTGCATATGGAACTCAAACTGTTCCCAAAGTTGATCTCATTTGTGGCCCCGGAAATAAATATGTTACTGAGGCCAAAAGGCAAGTCTTTGGCTCTGTTGGAATTGATGGTTTATATGGACCTACAGAAACATTGGTTATAGCTGACAAATCTAATGATGTTGAATTATGTGCAGCTGATCTTATTGCTCAGGCAGAACATGATGTCGAAGCAACTCCCATACTAATAACCGATTCATTAGAATTTTCACAAAAAATCGAAACTGAAATATTTAAACAAGCTGAATTGCTACCGAGAAAAGAAATTATACAAAAAAGCTTTGAATCAAAAGGATTATTTTTTATTGTTGATAATATAATTGATTCAATTGAATTATCTAACTTAATTGCAGCTGAACATGTAAGCATACTGTCAGAAAAAGTAGTTAACAATTATAAAAACATTGTAAACGCAGGCGGTATTTTTCTAGGCGATGATTCAGCAGAAGTTTTTGGTGATTATATTGCTGGCCCGAGTCATGTTATGCCAACAGGAGGCTCTGCACGATTTAATTCGGCCTTAAATGTAAGGCATTTTTTGAAGTACCAACCATTTATTAACTTATCCAAAAAAGAAGTCTTATCAGTTATTGATGAAGTTATAAATTTAGCAGAACTTGAAAATCTTGATGGGCATGCACAATCTGCGCTTAAAAGACGAAGAAAAATGATAGGTGAATAATGGATAACTTTGTAAATGACCACATAGAAAAACTTAAAAATTATGATCCTGTTGAATCAGACGATACGTTAAGGTCAAAATATTTCTTAGGGGACAAGGAAATAATTAGGCTAAATGCAAATGAAAATCCATATGGCTCAATTAAAGAAATTAATGATAAATTGTCAAATTTTTCATTTCATAATTATCCTGACTCAAATCAAGCAAAACTGAGAAAATTTTTATCAAAATATACAGGTTTTCCGTCTGAAAATATTGTTGCAGGATCTGGTGCAGATGAAATGATCGAATTAATCTTTAAAATATATGGAAAAAAAGAAGATGTTTTAATTGACGTGCAACCAACATTTGGAATGTATTCTTTTCTTGCAACTTCAATGGGCATGAAAGTTATTAATTCACCAAGAAATGAAGATTGGTCAATTGATTTAATTAAAACTGTTGACCTTATAAATGAACATAAATCAAAAATGTTATTTATTGCATCACCAAATAATCCAACAGGCAATGTTGCTAAGGAAAATGAAATAAAAAGTTTACTAGAAACAGGGTCAATAGTTATTGTTGATGAAACATATTACGAATTTTGTTCAAAATCTATATCAAACTTATTAAATTCTTATGAAAACTTAATTATTTTACGATCTTTTAGTAAGTGGGCAGGGATTGCTGGTTTAAGGATTGGGTATATGATTGCAAGTAAAAATGTAATAAATAATATTTTTAAAATTAAACAGCCTTACAATGTAAATCTTGCTGCTGAGGTTGCGGCTATAACTACTTTAGAAAATTCAGGCAAATTAATTGAAAATATAAATATTATAAATAATGAAAAAGAAAATCTTTTCTCTTTTTTGAAATTATATAAAAATATAACCCCATTTCCTTCTGAAGCAAATTTTATACTTTGTAAATTTAAAAATAATGACAGTGAAATTATATTTAACAATCTTGCAAAAGAAGGTATCTTTGTAAGAAAGTTTTCTGATGAGGATTTAAAAAATTATCTTAGAATAAGCATTGGAAAGCCAGAACAAATGAAAAAAATTAAAAACTTAATCAAATCATATTATGAGAAAAGCTGAAATCAAGAGAAAAACAAAAGAAACTAGCATTGAATTAAATATTAACCTTGATGGAACAGGAAAAAGCTCTATTTCTACTCCTTTTGGAATGCTAACTCACATGATGGAGCAAATCTCAAAACATGCTTTGATAGATATAAATTTAAAAGTCAGTGGAGACACTGAAACAGGATCTCATCATGTCGTAGAAGACACAGCTATAGTTTTAGGTGAGGCTTTCGATAAAGCACTTGGTGACAGGTCTGGAATTGAGAGGATGGCTGATTCAACTGTCCCTCTAGATGAGTCATTGTCAATGGTTGCAATTGATCTTGCTGGCAGAGGCTATCATTCTGTTGAAATTTTACCTTCAAATCAAATTGGAGATTTTCCAACAGATATGGCTAGACATTTCTTTGAGACACTTGCTGTAGAAACTAAGATGGCATTGCACATCAAGACTCTTTCAGGAAAAAATGAACATCATATAATTGAGTCGGTTTTTAAAGCCTTTTCAAAAACATTTAAGAAAGCAATTAAAATAGATAAAAATTTAGAAGGCTCAATACCCAGCACAAAGGGTACTTTGACTTAATTATTTACTGTATAGCGTCGCCCCAATAATTCCCAATCCAGCTTTCCGGAGCTCTGTCTCTGTAAGCTTTAATAAATTCATTTATAACTTCCTCGTTGTATTCTTCTAAATATTGGACATGCCTCCATGATGTAAGTGCTATTTTTGATTCAAGTCCACTGTAAGGGCTTAGTACGATTTGAGTGTCATCTTTAGATCTAAGCTTATCTAGCTTAGAAATTAATTCATCGCAACTTTCTTTGCAATCGTAATGTATGCCAATTCCTCCATGTGAAAGGTTATGAATAAGCGCTTCATCAGGTATCTCTTCATCATACTTCCCCCATTTAACTGGCGAACCAAATTTAGCTAAATCATTTTGATCTGGCCTAATAGCCCAATGTGGTCCAGATGTAGCAGGTTTTGTTGAATATGGTACATGAGAAGACCCAACAAGTATTTTTTGATTTCCTTGGTCTTCTAAGGCCTTTGTTGGTCCTCCGGCATTGAAAGGCAATGGTTCTCTAATATTAGTTGTTGTTCTTGTTCCAATTAGACCTGGTACTACCAAACTAGCAATAACTAATATAGCAAAAACAGAAATACCAGAAACAATTATTGATTGCCTAACCTTCTTTTTTCTTTCTGCCCTTTGCCTTCTTTCAGCTCTAATTTGAGATTTAGAAATCCCTCTTCTTTCTGGCGGCCTAGTAGTAGCTTTTTTTTGATTCATATTTGCACTCCATATAAAACTATTTTTAGTTATGATAATTCAAGCCTTTTAAAGATTTGATCAACATATTTCAAAAAATACTCAGTATCAAACAATAATTCAACCTCTAAATCGTTAAGATTTTTTTTGATCATATCATTATTTTTTATAACATCTTTAAAATCAATCCCTTTGTCCATCGATTCTATTGATGCAGACTGTATCGTTTCATAAGCTTCTTTTCTTTGTACACCTTTTTCAACAAGTGAGAGCATTATTTTTTCAGAAAAAATTAAACCTCCAGTTAAATTTAGGTTCTTAAGCATATTTTCTTCATTAACTTTCATCCCAGAAATTACTTTAACAAAAGTATTAATAATATAATCTGCAGCTAAAAATGAGTCTGGAATTATTATTCTTTCAGCAGATGAATGAGAAATATCCCTTTCATTCCATAATGGCATATTTTCAAGTGCAGCATAAGAATTTGATCTTATTACTCTTGAAATACCACATATTCTTTCAGTTAATTCGGGGTTTCTTTTATGGGGCATAGATGAAGATCCTGTAGATACAAATCCAGGTTCTCCAAAAGGCTCTTGTACTTCATTTATTTCTGTTCTTTGGAGAGATCTTATTTCAGTAGAGAATTTTTCAAGGCTTGTAGCAATTAATGCTAACCTTTGTAAAACGTCAGCGTGCCTATCTCTTTGAATGATTTGATTGGTAATTGGTGCAGGTTTAAGTCCAAGTTCCTTGCATACAGTTTCTTCAATCTCAATCGGAACTGTGGCATGCGTTCCAACAGGACCTGAAATCATTCCTACAGAAGCAATGTTAATAACTTGGTTAACTCTTTCAATATGTCTTTTGATTTCTTCATGCCATAGTGCAATTTTTAATCCAAAGCTCATAGGTTCTGCATGAATTCCGTGCGATCTGCCAACGCAAGGTGAATATTTGAACTCGATAGATCTTTTCTTTAATGAAACTAAAAGAATTTCCAGTGAATCTTTAATTATTTCAAGCGATTCTTTAATTTGAATGCTTAGAGAAGTATCTTTAACATCATTAGAAGTTAAGCCATGATGAATCCACCTACCTTCTTCTCCTAATGAGTTACTGATTGATCTCGTAAAAGAAATCATGTCATGCTTAGTTTCATTGAAAATTTTATTGTAAAGATCTTTGTCAAACTTGGCTTTTTTAATTTTATCCAACTCTAAATCAGATATTACTCCAAGTTTATTCCATGCCACACATGCAGCAATTTCAATTTTTAACCATAACTCAAAGGTTTTATCTTCACCCCACACTTTTTTCATTTTTTCAGTAGTATATCTATCAATCATTGAAATATTTTATTTTAACCAAAAATTAATTTTACATTTATTATTTTAATTTGTAATAACAATTAAATATATATATGAAAAATAAAGTTTTTTATAAAATAGTTTTTTAATAAATTTAATGAAATGAAAAAGATAAATAACTATCAAAGAGAACTAAACTCGGCTTCAAAGCTTCTTAAAGAAGGCCAAATAATAGCCATTCCAACGGATACATATTACGGATTGGCGTGTGACCCTTTTAACTTTGAAGCACTGAATAAATTATTCGAATTAAAAGAAAGAGACATTGGCAAACCATTGCCTTTATTGATTTCAGCTAAAGAAGATTTATTAAATTATGGCGTTGACTATTCTGAATTTAAAAATTTACTTGATGCTTTTTGGCCAGGGCCTCTTACAATTGTTCTGAAAACCAGGCATAAATTTTACAGTGGGCTGATAGAAAATGATGGATATGTTGGATTTAGAGTTCCAAATCTAGACTTTGTTAGAGACTTAATTAAATCTTCGGGTATTCCAATAACAGGAACAAGTGCAAATATTTCTGGCCAACCTGAAACTAAAGATATTAATGTTCTTAAAGATAGTTTAGACTTAAATATCGTTAAGATGATAATTAGCATAAATTGTGGAAAAGAACAGAGTGCTTCAACAGTCATAAAATTATCAAAAGATAGGATGAAGATGTTGAGAGAAGGGCCAATAAAATCAAATGAAATTAAAGAAATATTAGGTAATGGTTATAAATATGAATAACGATTTTGAGGATTATTTATTAAAACTGGTTAGTATAAATGAAGTCGAGTTATATCGAATAATTAAATATCAACTAGGATGGGAAGATGAAGGTGGAAATAAAATAGAAAATCTAAATCCAAAAAATAGAAAGTTTTCTGATTTAACTCTTAGTGTTTCAAAAATATTTGGAGATGATCTCGTAAAAAGCTTTCCATTTGCTGCTTCAATAGAGATATTAGCAAGCTCATGGTATGTTCATGGGGATGTACAAAGTGGTATAACAGACAGATTTGGAAGACCTTCAGTTTGGTGGAAATGGGGGCCAGCTCAAAGTATAAATACTGGAGATGGGTTGCATGCTCTTGCAAGACTATCTTTACTTAAAAATAATTCACTGTCTAATGAAGCATTATTAAAGTCATTATCAATATTTGATAATTCTTATCTTATGTTGTGCGAGGGTGAGAATTTGGACATTAATTATCAAGAATTGCCACTTGTAAAAATTAATGAATTGCTTGATATGATGAAAAAAAGGTCTGGTTCTCTATATGGCTGTAGTTATCAATTAGGCTATTTATCTATGAATAGTGGTAATTTTAACGATGGTACTCTTGAGATATTGAATAAAATTGGCATATTATCTGGACTGTTAGATGAATTGCGTGAACAAAATTCTATTTTAACCGATGAAAATTTAGAGCCTGAAGTATTTCATAGATTTGCATCGAAGAAAAAAAATATTTTTACCTCATTCATACTCGAAGACTCAGACCCTTCAGTAAAAAGAATTATTGGAGAAATTTACTTTAAAAGAGTACTTGAAGAATCAGACTTAAATACCATCAAAAAGACAATTTCTGATAACAAGAATTACTTAGAATTTTATAATAATTTAATAAAAAAGTATCAACTTGAAATTGAAATTTTATTAAATGACTTGGGTTTTAATAATGAAATAAAATCCTCATTGAAAATGCTTTCATCAAATGAAACTTAAAACTTTATCTGATTTTAAAAATAAATATAGAAACCAAACAGTAAATATCTTTTTAAGATGTGATTTAAATATTACAGAAAATGATTTAAGCAGGATTGAGATGTCGATCCCAACAATAAAAAAATTATTAAGTTATAACTTTGTAAATAAAATTGTTATTTGTAGTCACTTGGGAAGACCTAAATCAAGAGAGGCAGAATTAAGCTTGAATAATAAGGTTCATAAATACCTTGAAATGAAGCTTGAGAGAGAAATAAGTTTTATTGATTATAAAGAAAATTTAAATTTTTCAGAATTTTTTTCGTCTAAGGACAAAATTTTTTTATTAGAAAATATAAGATTTTTTGATGGAGAGTTAAATAATAGCAAATTGTTGTCCAGGGCATTGTCTTCAATGTGCGATGTCTTCATTAATGACGCATTTGGAGCAAGCCATAGAAAGCATTCCTCAGTATATGGAGTATCCTTTTTAATGGATTCCTATGCAGGAGAACTCATGCTTAAAGAATTAAGTACAATTACTAAAATTAATTCAACATCAAGCGGGAAGTCTGTTTTGATAATTGGAGGCGCAAAAATTGAAGATAAATCTGGCATATTGGTAAATCTTATTGAAAAAGTCGATAAGATAATAATTGGCGGAGGAATGATAGCCAACTTTTTAACAAAAAATCTTGATAAAAAGCTTAAAGAAATCTATCAAACTAATAAAGAAAAATTTTACATACCTGAAGATTTACTTGTTTCAAAAAATTTCTCTGAAAATTCAGAAAAAAATTTAATACATGTTTCAGATTATAATGATTCACTTAAAATAGTTGATATAGGATTTAAATCCATTAAATCAATTTCAGAATTATTAAAAAATATAGAGATAGCAATATGGAATGGTAGTATGGGTGTATTTGAATGGGAACAATGTAGTATGGGAACTAAGAGCCTGATTAATTTATTAAAAGAAAATAATATAAAAACCTATGCAGGTGGTGGTTCAACTATTGAGGCTATAAATAAATTTGACCATAAATCATCTTTTGAGCATGTTTCAAGTGGAGGTGGCGCCTTTTTAGAGTTACTAGAAAAAGAAACTTTGCCAGGAATTGAGAATTTATATGAAGCAAGATAAAAAATACATTATCCTAAATTGGAAGATGAACTTTACTGTTAGCGAAAGTATTGAATTTTCTAACAATATCATTAAGACATTATCAGGTTTTAAAAATAAGAATATTGAAATCATTATTTGCCCAACATATATGAGCCTGCCATATTGCTATCAAATACTTTCAAGTTTTGTAAAATTAGGAGCACAAAACATTTCGCACACTGATGATGTTAATGGTTCATTTACAGGTGAAATTTCTGCGAAAATGATTTCGGATTATGCTGAATATGTAATTTTAGGTCATTCAGAAAGAAGAAATCATCTTAATGAAAAAAATTCAGACATTAATAAAAAAAGATTATTTTCAATTCAGAATGAAATAAATCCTATAATTTGTGTAGGGGAGGACACCAATGTGAGAAATTCAGATAAACATATTGATTTTTTGAAAGGTCAACTTAAAGAAAGTATTACCTCAGATTACAAAAATAAAATTGTTGCTTATGAACCAGTGTGGGCTATTGGTACTGGGAAAAACTGCGATTTAGATAAAGTTATTGAGATTTCTAATTTAACTAAATCATTGTTTGCAGAAGACACTGCATTTATTTATGGAGGAAGTGTAAATAAAGACAATATTAAAGATTACTTGTCATCAGATAGTATAGATGGTGTTTTAATTGGTTCTGCATCATTAGACAAAGATTCTATCGAAGAAATGTTAAATATATTTAATGACAATAAATAATTTAGTTATATTAGGGCCAACAGCAACTGGAAAAACTTCACTTTCTTTGAAGTTATCAGAATATATAGACTCTGAAATTATTAATTCTGACACTAGTATTTTTTATAAAGATCTTGAAGTAGGTACTGGAAAACCATCTCCAAATGAATTGAGTAAAGTAAAGCATCACTTAGTTGATTTTTTAGATCCAAGACTTAGATATTCTTTGTCGGAATTTATTGAAATGTCACTAAAACTAATTAAAGAAATAAATAGTTCAAAAAAAATCCCGATGATAGTTGGAGGCAGTAGTCAATATCTCAAGGCTCTAGTTGAAAATTGGAATATATCAAAAACTAAGCCAGATTATGACCTTCGTAAAAAGCTCGATAAAGAAATACAGATAAATGGAGTTGATTATTTATACAATAAATTAAGTAAAGAATTTCCACAAAATGCACTTTCAATTGACCCTAAAAATCCTAGAAGAGTAATTAGGGCTTATGAACTTGGGTTAATGGGTAAAAATGTGAGTAGAGAAAAAACAACAAGTATGCATAAATTTTTTAAATTTGGGCTGACTATGCCAAGAGAAATTCTTTATGAAAATATTGATATTAGGATAGAAAACATGATTCAAAATAATTGGGTAGGGGAGGTTGAATTGTTAATTAAAAAGGGACTCAATAAAAGTTTAAATTCATTCTCTAGTATAGGTTATAATGAAATTTACGATCATTTAGTAAATGATCTAGATTTAGAAGAAGCAATTAGAATTATAAAAAAAAGGACTAGAAATTTAGTCAGACATCAATATAATTGGTTCAAGTTAAACGATCCTGATATTAAATGGTTTGACTCTTCAAAATATGATATTGATCAAATTGCTAAAAAAATATTAGAGGAAAAAATTGAATATAAATTTTGAAAAATTACATGGTGCTGGCAATGACTACATCGCAATTGACGGTAGAGGAATTGATATTGATTGGGGTAAGTTATCCTATCAAATGAGCAAGCCTCATTTTGGAGTCTTTAGTGACGGAATTGTAGTTCTAAAAGAATCAGAGAAAGCTAACGCAATGATTAAGATTTTTAATCCAGATGGTTCTGAAGCTGAAATGAGTGGAAATGGAGTAAGGTTATTTTCTAAATTTGTGCTTGATAATAATTTAACTGATTTTGATGGTGAAGTATTCACAGTTGAAACTGGTGGTGGAGTAAGAGAGGTATTTCCAGTTTTTGATAATGGCGAAATGATTTCTGCAAAAATTGCCATGGGTAAACCTAAATTTTTAAGAGATGAGATTCCTGTAAGCCAAGATATCTTTGAGGATAATACTGATGTAAATGAATTGGTCTTAGATTTAGAAAAAAAAATAACCGTAAGTTGTGTAAATATTGGAAACCCTCACGCTGTATCAATAATGGATGAAGATGTAGATAATTTTGAGCTAAGAACGATTGGTCCGTTAGTTGAAAATAATCCAGCTTTTCCAAATAGAATAAATTTTGAGATTGTTAATATCATTTCAAAAAATGAAATTAAGGCCAGAATATTTGAAAGAGGGGCAGGTGAAACTTTATCTTCAGGAACAGGTACTTCAGCATGTGCGATAATTGGTATTAAGAAAAAGTTATTAGATAACAATGTTAGAGTAAATGTTCCCGGTGGACATTTAAATATAAGTTGGGTTCCCGGTGAAGAATCATATTTAGAGGGACCAACTGAGAGAGTATTTACAGGAAATTGGAAAATTAAGGAGTAATTATGAAATTTTCAAAAAGATTCGATACTATTGAGCCTTACTTATTTGTAGGAATATCTAAAACAATAGCTGAAAAGAAAAAACAGGGCATAGATGTTATTTCTTTTGGGATAGGTGACCCAGATATTCCGACACCAAAATTTGTATTAGATTCTATGTTTGAGCACTCAAACAACCCTGCAAACCATAGGTACCCTGAATCAGAAGGGTTACCAATTTACAGGGAAGCAGTCTCAAAATATATGAAAAAGAGATTTAATGTTGAGCTTGACCCTGAAACTGAAATAATTAGTTTAATTGGTGCAAAAGAGGGAATTGGGCATGCATCATTAGCATTAATAGATGAAGGCGATATTTCATTAGTTCCTGACCCAGGCTATCCGGTATATTCAGCTGGTTGTAATTTTTCTGGGGGTGAAATATATAAAATGCCATTAAAAGAATCATTAGGCTGGAAGCCAGATTTAAATGATATTCCTGAATCAATCGCAAAAAAATCTAAAATACTATGGATAAATTATCCTAATAATCCTACTGGAGGTATTGCAGACCTTGCCTTTTTTAAAGATGTGGTGGATTTTGGAATTGAGAATGATATAGCAATAATGCATGATGCTTGTTATGCAGAAGTTACATTTGATGACTATATTGCGCCTTCAATTTTGGAAGTTGATAGGGCTATGGAAATTGCTATTGAATATCATTCTTTTTCAAAAAGTTTCAATATGACTGGTTGGAGGCTTGGGTTTGCCGCTGGAAATAAAGATTTAGTTCAAAATCTTTTAACAGTAAAATCTAATTTAGACTCAGGTGTACCTCAAGCTATTCAAATGATGGGCGTAGAAGCATTTGAGAAGATTGAAGAATTTACAAATTTAAATAATGCAATTTATAAAAAGAGAAGAGATAAACTTGCAAATGCATTAGCTGAAATTGGATTAAATGTTGTTGTTCCAAAAGCAGCTCTTTACCTTTGGTGTAAAGTGCCAGAAGGTTACACTTCAGCATCATTTACCGAGCTTCTTTTAGAACAGTGCAATGTTGTTGTAACTCCAGGCAATGGATATGGTGAATATGGAGAAGGCTATGTAAGACTTTCTTTAACAACTCCTGATGATTTAGTTGATGAAGGAGTAAAAAGAATATCCAGATGGAAAGGATAGATTTTTTTCATGCATAAAAGTGAAAAAGCACTTTTACTCATTGCAAATATGCAGCAAGATAAAAAAGGTCTTGATTACAGGATCGAAGAGATTTTGAATTTATGCGATACAGGAAAAGTTGATGTTGAGGGCGTTGTTGTACAAAATCTAAAAAAACCCCAACGCAGCTACATTGGCTCAGGAAAATTAAACGAATCTAAAAGAGAAGTAAAAGCTCTAAATGTTGATCTAATTATAGTTGATGATGAATTATCACCTAATCAACAAAAATATCTCGAGGATTTTTTTAAAATAAAGGTTCTGGATAGGACTGCTTTAATACTTGATATTTTTGCTTCAAGGGCTAGATCTAAAGAAGGGAGGTTGCAAGTTAGTTTGGCTCAAATGGAATTTCTACTCCCTAGACTGGCAGGGCAATGGTCTCATTTGGAAAGATTAGGTGGGGGGATAGGTACAAGAGGGCCTGGAGAAACTCAGATTGAGACTGATAGGCGTTTAGTCAGAAATTCAATAAAAAAAATTAAAAAAGATTTAGAAAAAGTTCGGATATCAAGAAATACTCAAAGAAATAGAAGAATTAAAAATTTATTTAATATTTCTTTAGTTGGATATACTAATGCTGGAAAAAGCACTATTTTTGAACTGTTAACAAGAAAAAACTCAGCTAGTTCAAACAAGTTATTTTCAACCCTTGATACTAAAGTTGGCAAAGCCTTTTTAGGTATAAATGTAAATTGCACGATTAGTGACACAGTTGGATTTGTAGATAAATTACCTACGGTATTGGTTGATGCATTTAAAGCCACTCTTGAAGAACTAAAATATTCTGATCTTTTATTGCATATTGTAGATTGCTCAAATCCAAATTTTGATAAACAAATTGAAGTTGTTAATCAATTGCTTGATGATTTAGGTCTTGAAAAAAAAGAAATGATATATGTTTTTAATAAAATTGACAGGCTTGATGAAGATGGAAATGAATCCTTAAAGAAAAAAATTAAAGAATTTGGGGACTTTATGACAGATTCGTTAGTTTCAATTTCATCAAAAGAGGAAGTTAATATTGATCAATTAAATCAAATTATCCTAAAACATATCGATACAAGCTACAATAGAGTAATGGAATACACAGTTTATTAATATATATAACGTCGCACTATATAAGTTATGTAAAGTAGAAAGTACAAAATGAGTTTAAATAAAATACAAAAACTAATAATTTCATTGCTTATTTCATTAGCAATAATTTCATGTTCAACCGAAATCGAAGAGCCACTTTTTCCAGTTGTTGATGATACAAATGCTTTGCCTCAACCATCACCACGTGAATTAGATCAGGATTTAATGATAATTTGGGAAACTTATTCATATTTAGCTAGAGAATTTGTTGGTAGAAACGAAATGGATAAAGCTAAACTTGCTGAAGGTGCTGTAAATGGTATGTTTAAAGCATTAAATGACAGGCATTCTGGTTATATACCACCCGACAGGTTTAATATTGATCAAACAGCTTTCCAAGGTAAGTTTTATGGAATTGGTGCTACTGTTGGACAAACTAAAGATGGGTTGAGGGTGTTAATTGTTGCTCCTATTGCTGGTTCACCTGCTGAAGAAGCAGGAATTAAGGCTGGTGACATAATTATGTCTGTTGATGGAGATGATACTGAAGGATGGACAGTACTTGATGCTGTAAATCGAATAAGGGGCCAATTAGGAACAAATGTTACGCTAACAGTTCAAAGAATTGGTGAAAGTGAACTCATAGATGTCACTATTAAAAGAGGTGAAATTAAGCTGCCAAGTGTTACATCAAAAATGA
>CEPA01009263.1_pt1 | contig 12996 bp, 5 predicted proteins | sample 356241 | NCBI WGS metagenome assembly CEPA01 (sample SAMEA2620542, study PRJEB7988) | marine metagenome | biome: marine biome (ENVO:00000447); feature: surface water layer (ENVO:00002042); material: "saline water (ENVO:00002010), including plankton (ENVO:xxxxxxxx)" | depth 5 m
AATCCAAATGATCTTGATTCAACCGATGGTATAGAAAATCAAGGAAACTCTTTAACAAAACCCTTTAAAACGATTCAAAGGGCGATGATTGAAGCTGCTAGATTTTCATATTTAAAAGGTAATGATAATGATTTTGTAGAAAGAACAACCATACTTTTATTTCCTGGTGAACATATAGTTGATAATAGACCAGGATTTGGAATTAGATCAGAGGCAGGACAGGCAAAGGCAATTAGTCCTTCTGGTGATTCATCAGGTGCAATCAATACTTTATCTTTAACTTTAGATTCTAATTTTGATTTAACACAAGAAGATAATATACTTTACAAATTTAATAGTGTTAATGGTGGGGTCGTAGTTCCAAGAGGAACCTCCATAGTAGGATTAGATTTAAGAAAGACAAAAATAAGACCAAAGTATGTTCCCAACCCAACAGATAATGATGTTAAACAGAGTGCAATATTTCGTATAACAGGTGCTTGTTATTTTTGGCAGTTCACATTTTTTGATGGAGATGAACTTGAAACGGTATACACAGATCCAGTAAATTTTGGAACATCAAATAGATCAAAACCAACCTTTTCACATCATAAATTAACTTGTTTTGAGTATGCAGATGGTGTAACAAAATTAGATCAGTTTAGTAATTTAACAGATTTGGATATTTACTATAGTAAATTATCAAATGCATATAACAAGGCATCTGCAAATAGAGAGATTACACAGAAATATCCTTCATCACCAAAAGGTTTTGCACCACAAAGACCTGAATTTGAAATTGTTGGTGCTTTTGCCACAGACCCTTTGAACATAACAAAGATTGAGTCTGGAGATGGAGCAACACCAGGACAACAAGTTTTTGTTACTACAGCGGTGCCTCACAATTTAACTGGAGGTACACCCATCAAGATAAGAGGAGTCAACGTTGCTGACTATAATATTTCAACAAAAGTATCAAGTGTTGTTAACGATACGAAGTTTATATATCTTCTACCATTTGTTAGAGGTAATCTACCTGCTGGTGAATCTGGTGGATTAAGTTCAGCAAATGCACAAGTTCTTGTTGAAACTGATACAGTATCAGGTGCATCTCCATATATCTTCAACATATCAATGCGTTCCGTATTTGGTATGCAAGGAATGCATGCAGATGGTAAGAAGGCAACTGGATTTAAATCTATGGTTGTTGCTCAATTTACTGCTGTTTCATTACAGAAGGATGATAGAGCATTCGTAAAGTATGATAAAACAAATCGTAGATATAGTGGAATACAGTTTGTTAAATCGACAGGTGAACTCCTATCATCTGGGGCTGCTTCAACAAATCCAGAAACTGCATATCATTTAGATCAGGAAGCAAATTACAGGAAAGGATTCCGCACAACTCATGTTAAAGTAAGTAATGATGCAGTCGTACAGATTGTATCTGTTTTTGCGATAGGTTTCCATTCTCATTTTAATATGATAAATGGTGCTGACGCATCAATCACCAACTCTAACTCCAACTTTGGTACTTTTGCACTGGCTGCTGAAGGATTTAAAAAAGAAGCATTTGCAAAAGATGATAAAGGATTCGTAACATCAATTATTACTCCTCGCTCAGTCGTTACTGAAGAGCAAAATATTGAATATTTACAAATTGATACAACTACAACAACTACGAATCAACGAATTTACTTCTTAGGGCAAACAATTGAAACTGACCCACCATCACATTTCGCTCAAGGTTATCGAATTGGTGCAAGGTTTAATGATAAATTATATATTGACAAGGGTGCATCTACCTTCCAAGCTACTATTGTAATGGCAAAGGGTGCAACAGGAAGCACTACAGGCACATCATTTACGTCAGAGAAACAATACAAAGGTGTTCATAGTTCTCCCACTGCCTCAAAAAAATCATCATATAAACTCACACAAAATCACGAGTTAGAGACTGGAGAAACTGTAAGAATCATATCTGATTCAGGTAATTTACCAGAAAATATTGACCCACATAGAGTTTATTATGCAATCACAACGACAGTTGCACCTGAATTAGCCTCAGATGAACTTAAATTAGCATCTTCTTTTGCAAACTCACAAAATGGAGTATTCATTAATTCAATTTCTAATTTAGATGAGTTCAATATTATCAGTAGAGTCTCTGATAAGAAACCAAATGATGCAGGTCATCCAATTCAGTATGATGGTACACAATGGTTTGTTCACACTTTAGCGGGTGCTACTAATACAATTCATGATGGTTCTTCAATCTATGCTGGTGCAACTGATGATGATATAAGTTATATCTTAAGAAGAGAAGATAATCGTGGTTTAGATGATAAAATTTATAAGTTACGTTATGTTGTACCTAAAGAATTAACCAATGGTAAGGATCCAAGTGATGGGTTTGTGCTTCAAGATTCAAGTTCCACAAATGTATCCTCAGATAGTGATTTTACAAAAAACGAGATAAGTGGTAGTAATTTTGATTTTGAACGTAATACTAGATTTATTTCAGTCGCTTCATTTGTAAGTGGACCACCAGCAAGAATCACCATAAGAACTGATAAACCACATAACTTAAATGTTGGTGAACAAGTTATTATAAAAAACATTAAATGTGATAATAATCCAAATGGATTAGATGACATATCATTTAATGGAACATTTATTGTCACTGATGTAGAGAATAGTAAAGAATTTAAATATTCAAATATTGATGTTGAGGGAGTCAATCATTCACCTGGTAATTTTATTAACAATACAGCGATTAGAAATAATCAATTACCTAGATTTGATAGAAATGATAACAAAGAAAATCTATTCATATACAGATCAACTGTTATCACACCCTACATTGAAAATGTACAAGATGGTATCTATCACTTGTTTGTATTAAATGCAAACAATGCGATGAATGATCCATCTAATGAATTTACTAATGATAAATTCAATCAAAATATTGTTAACTTATATCCTGAATATGATCGTGACAATATAAATGATAATCCTCCTGAAGCATCTTCATTTGCAAAGAATTTTCCTATTGGTGAAGTTGTAAGTAATGACCTTAAGAAAAGTGTTACGAGAGAATCAACTAATAATTTCTTAAGTGGTTTCGATGTTAGTAACACAATTCAAGATATAACTGATTCGGGTTCAACTGCAACTCTTTCTCTCAGTAAAGAGCATGGATTGAATGCCTTAAAATTTATATTTCCAGGTAGTTTAAGTGGTGGTACTGGACATATTCCATCATCTGGTCAAGCAACCTATCATAATGTAAAATTATTGAATAATACAAATACTGCATCAAATGCAAACTGGGATGGTGCTACAGCAGATGTAACAGTACAAAATGGTGTTGCTATCGCTGCAACAATGTCTAGTGGTGGTTCGGGTTACACCGCAGGAGAGCAATTATATTTTGATAGTTCTGATGTATCAACTGGTGGTATTGGTGGTGGTTCTGCAAGTGCTTTTGTTGAATTAACATTAAGTGGAAGTGCGACTTCTGCTGGTATATCAACTGCCGATGGTAATTATGTACAAGTTACAGGTATAACAACTGGTACAGATTCATATCATCGAATTAGTAGTGCAGCAGTCAAAGACCAAATAGTAATTCATAAACATTCAAGTGATAATATATTAATTGGTCAACAAGTTGTTGACATGGGACCTTGGTCAAGTGTAACGTCTAGTGGATTTTCATATAATTCAAGTACAAAAATATTAACAATCATATCTAATTCTGCCACAGGATTATTAGTAGGTAACAGTTTTAGATTGCTCACCGCATCAGATCAAAATATAGGCGATTTCGTTGTTAAATCACATGCAAGCGTTGTTAGTGGTAATCAATTAAAAGAAACAATAACCGCATCATCACCAACTAATCCATTCTCTTCTCTAACTCCAGTTTATATCTTAAAACATGGATTATCTGCACATAATGCTGCTTCTGGAGTCGGTGAGGAAAATATTGGTGTAAGAGGTTTATCAATTTATGATAATGATTATTTCTTGGTAAATGAAAATCTTAGTAAAGTAGATAGTCTTGTTAAAGTTCTTTTACCCAATGGTAATGCAGTCGGGGAAAATATATTACATCGTTTCCCAATAGGCTCTTACTTGCAGGTTGATGAAGAGATTATGCGTGTGTCAAAAAGCACTCTTGGTTCCAATCTTCAATTACAAGTAATACGTGGTGTGTTAGGTAGTAGAACAGATGAACATAAACAATTTTCACATATCAGGAAAATAAAACCACTTCCAATTGAATTTAGAAGACCATCTATATTAAGAGCGTCTGGTCACACCTTTGAATATGTTGGTTATGGTCCAGGTAACTACTCAACTGCACTGCCACAACTTCAAAACAGAACACTATCTGAGAGAGAGGAGTTCTTATCGCAAGCACAAGAAACTTCTTGTGGTAACGTAGTTTATACTGGTATGAATGATAAAGGTGACTTCTATATTGGAAACACCAAGATTGCATCAGCTAGTGGGCAACAAACGACATTTGATATTCCTGTACCTACAATTACAGGTGAAGATCCAAATCGTTTAAGTATAGTTGCTGATGAGGTCATTGTTAAGGAGAGGCTACTTGTTGAGGGTGGAACATCTAAGAATATTTTATCACAATTAGATGGTCCTGTAACATTCAATGGCACTATAAGAGCTAATGATAATATCAATGTTGTTGCTAACGGAATCTTCAGTAAGAATGAAAATTCTACCAGTGCAGCAACGGGTGCTGTAAGAGTCACTCAAGGTGGATTAGGTGTTGCACAAAATGTATTCATTGGTGGTAATTTGTTAGGTGATGGGCAAACAAATTTATCAAACTTCAATAATATTAATGCTACTTCATTCACAGGTGATGGTCAAAATTTAACAAATACCAAACCAGACATATCTGCAGCATCAGGAGATCAAAGTGTCCTTCTAACAGGTCAAGCAACTGGTGTTCAACTGACTGACGTAGCAGTTCATTCTAGCACCTTAAAATATAATCCTTCCACTGGTGGTGGTACATTAACAGCACCAAACTTTAATGGAAATGTATCTGGAAATGTAACAGGTAATGCTGATAGTGCCTCAACTGCTGCTAATTTAAGTTTCGGTTCTGCTAATCAAGTTGTATTTAAGAATAGTTCAAATAATGGTGCAACATCTGGTAACTTCACATTTTCACAGACTGGCGGTCAAAGTTTACTATCTGGAACAAATTTAGAAATTAAATTGAGGGATAATAAGAGATTATACTTAGGGAATAGTGATGATTTACAAATATATCATAATCAAGAATCTGGAACTGGTTTTGTGGATAGTTGGGTTCGAGATATGGGAGCAGGTAATTTAAATCTTGATACTAGTAATGGTGGAGAGGTTAGAATATTAAGTGGTGGTAGTATTGATAGTGGAAAGATGGCACTGTTTAAAAAAGATGGTGCAGTAGAATTATATCATAATAATGTAATGAAATTTGAAACCAAAAACGATGGTGTGAAGATTACTGGAAAATTAGAGGCAACTGATGATTTAGTTGCTTTCTCAGGTTCTGATAGAAATTTAAAAGACAATATAGTCGCTATTCCAAATGCCCTTGATAAAATTAATGCAATCAGTGGTTATACATTTACTTGGAAGGCATCGACTGGATATGATTATCTTGATAATAATCAAGACATTGGTGTAATCGCACAAGAGGTTGAGGCACTTGGGTTATCTGGTATTACAAAGACAAGAGAAGATGGAACAAAGGCAGTTCGGTATGATAGATTGATTCCAATCCTTATTCAGGCAGTTAAAGAACTTTCTGCGAAAGTTACTGCACTTGAGGGTTCATAAATAACTAAAAAAATAACTGATGGCGAATATTAAGAAAAGTTTCAATTTTAGAAATGGTGTTCAGGTTGATGAAGACAATCTGTTAGTAACCTCAACTGGACTGGTTGCTATAGGAAAAACTGTTCCTACTGAAGCACTTGATATTGAGGGAAATTTAATTGTATCAGGTATATCGAGTTTCGCCAATGCACAATCAGGTGTATTGACAGTTACAACTCTAAACCATACAGAGATCATTGGTGCTGGTATTAGTATAAAGAGTGGCATAATTTCAGATACAGGTGGAGGAGGAATAGTAACATTCTTCGGTGATGGTCAATATTTACAAAACCTTCCAACTACACAATTTGTGAGTTCTCCCACAGGAATTGCTCTTACAGATAAAAATTGTGGTATTGGAACAACAAACGCCACTAGCACATTTCAAGTCGGTGGTTTTCCACCTTCACAACAAGGTGTAGGTATAAGCTCTGTTGGTAACATTCATGCATCTGGTATTATAACTGCATCTTCATTTGTTGGTTCGTTTAGTGGAAATGTGACAACTGCAACTCTAGCTGATGAAGCAGTAAAATTACAAACACCTAGAAATATAGGTGGTCTGCCATTTGATGGCACTGCAAACATAGATTTACCTGGTGTTAATATTCCTGGTAATCAAAATACATCTGGAAACGCAAGTGGTTTACAGAATATTCCAAATATAACAGTAACGAATGTTTCTACTCTTGGGAACAGTTCTGTTTCAGGTAATCTTGATGTAAGTGGAAACACAACTCTTGGTAATTCGATCTCAGATAATTTAACAGTTACTGGAACAGCCACATTTAATCATACAATAGTAGGCACATCTGGTGAGAATAAGATACCATCTTTATATGCTAATATGGGTGCTCTACCTAATCCTAGTACTTATCATGGTATGTTCGCACACGTTCATTCTACTGGTAGAGGATATTTTTCACACGCTGGTAATTGGTATGAATTGGTTAATAAAGAATTAAATGGAACAGTTGGTACAGGTACTGAAACATATGACGTTGGAAATATTGATTCATCAGGCACAATAACTGCATCAACAAGACTTAGCGTTGGTACAGCGAGTCCTTCAAATGATATTCACTTAAGAAAAACAGGAGACACTGAGTTACAAATAACAAGTGATACTGGTGTAGCAGGTGTGACAGTTGGACGAGAATCTGGTACAAATAACACCAATAACGCTGAAATGAGATATGGTGGAGGAGTAGGTGCTCAGTATAGTTCAGATCAATCATTTGATTTAATAAATTATGGCACAGGTAATTTTAATTATCATTTAAGTGCTCATAATCCAGGTGGAGTTAACCCAGATGGTGCTTTCCATTGGCACAAAGGGTTTAATACTAGATTGATGACTCTTACAAACACAGGTCGTCTTGGAATAGGTGAAACTCAACCTACTACTACTTTATATGTTTCTGGAGTATCAACAGTTACAAATGCGTCATTTGTTGGTGGAACATTATCTGTTGCTGGTAGTGGTTTTATTGAAGGTAGTTTGACTGTAGGGGGGTCTCTTAATGGTAATGTTATTGGAAATGTACAGGGAGATGTAACTGGTAATTTAATTGGAAATGTATATGCCAATACTGGGGTTTCAACATTCACCAGAATAGGAATTAATACAGATGCTGCTGTACAAAACTTAGGAATTGATGGTACAGTGGATACCACTGCTGGTTTCTTTGCTCTTGGTGTTGGAACAAAAAGTCCTGACTCTGCTGTAGATTTTGCAACTGCTGGTGAATTAAACAATAGGTATATGATACCTCCCTCTGTAACAACAAGTGAGAGAGATAATGACATATCGTCTCCTGAAAACGGTGCATTAATATTCAATAAAAGCACAAATAAATTAGAACTTTATAGCGGTGGCACTTGGACAGCATTGGAAGCAAATAGTGGTGGAGGAGAAGTAAACCAGAACGCATTTTCTAATATTGCTGTTAGTGGTCAAGGCACAGTACAGGCAGACGCAAAAACAGATACATTTACTCTTATTGCTGGTTCTAATATAACCATCACAACAGATGATTCTACCGATGAAATCACAATCAACTCCACTGGTGGAGGAGGTGGTGGTGGTAGCAGTCTTCAATCAAGAACCACTTCTAGTGCTACCACAGGTTCTTTATCATCAGGCACTGCATCTAATTTAAATATGTCAACTGCCAAAACTTATGTTTTACATAAAATACAAACTAATTATGCTGCATGGGTGACAGTATATACTGATGTTAATTCAAGAGCGAATGATGCAAATAGAACAGAGACAACAGACCCAACACCAGGTTCTGGAGTGATAGCAGAGGTCATTACAAGTGGTGCTACAACACAAATATTAACACCAGGTGTGATTGGATGGAATGATGATGTAAATCCTTCTACAAATACTTATCTCAAAGTTGTTAATAAAGAAAGTAATTCATATCCAATTACAGTTACATTACATTACCTTAAGTTGGAGGATTAATGAAAGAATATATTATCACTTGTAAGAATCACGAAGATCTTCAAAGTTTATATGATGATTTGGAGACACCAGGTGGTAATCTTCATATTCCTGACAGGGAAGTAGAATTAGTTCAAAGAAGAACTATAAGTCGAAATACACATTATATGCTTACCGAAGCAGAAGCCAATGAGATAAGTCAAGATAGTAGAGTGCTTGCTTGTGAATTGAATCCATCAGATCAAGGTATTGAATTTGATTATCATTGGACACAAACTGGCGATTTTGAGAAGACAACAGGAACTCTTCAATCTGATGATAAAAACTGGGGTTTATATAGAGTAATAAAAGGAGATTCTGTATCAAATTGGGGAACCGATGGCACTACAGAAATATCTAATCAAACTATCAGCACAACTGCTTCGGGAAGAAATGTAGATGTCATAATCGCTGATGGTCATGTAAATCCAGATCATCCTGAGTTTACTGTCAATCCTGATGGCACTGGTGGTAGTAGAGTAAATCAATTCAATTGGTTTCAATATAGTTCTGCATTAGGATACACTGGAAGTCCTGCGACCTATACATATAGCACTTCTGGTGCATCTCCAAATACCAATCACGGAACTCACGTTGCAGGAACCGCATGTGGTAATACACAGGGATGGGCAAGAGACGCAAATATCTACAATATTGCATTCCAGAGTTCTCTATCTGGTTTTGGTGGAGGTAGTTGGTCTCAATATATGTGGGATTATGTCCGATATTTCCACAAAAACAAACCTATTAATACAAGTACAGGAAGAAGAAATCCAACTGTAATGAATAATAGTTGGGGATCCTCTTATCAAACTTTAAGTGTCTCAATATTTGACGGTGTATATTATCGAGGAACATTCACTGATATGTCTTCGATGTCAACTAGTCAGAAAAAAACAACTTTAGAGGCAAATGGTCATCCCGTTGTGTCAGGTACATCAATGTATAGACCACCTGCTAGAAATGCAGCTGTTGACGCTGATTTACAAGATGCTATAAATGATGGAGTCATTGTAATAGCATCTGCAGGAAATAGTTCTTTTAATTGTGAAATTCCAACAGGTGTTGATTATAACAATTATCTAACATACAATTCAGGTAATAGCACAATATATTTCTCAAGAGGATCATCACCTGGTTCTGCAGATAATGTTATTTGTGTTGGTTCTATTGGCACCAAAGTCAATGAGTATAAATCTGATTTTAGTAACTGGGGTAGTCGTGTAGATATTTGGGCACCTGGTAGTGATATTATTTCTGCTGTTTATGATCAGTCGAGTGCTTATACTGAAAGTAATTTTGGATATAACCCTCTAGTTCAAGATCCTAGAAATAGTTCTTATTACTTAGCATCTATTAGTGGTACGAGTATGTCAGGTCCTCAAGTTTGTGGTATAATTGCTTGTCTTGTAGAACAAGAACCAAATTTAACTCAAGCAGAGGCACTACAACATTTAATTGAAAACTCTTTAGCAGAGGTTAATTCACTTGGATTTCCAGAACAATCACCATATGAAGGTTTTGGTGATAGTTTAAATCGTTATGCTTTTATCCCCAAGAAAAGACCTGATAATGGTATGGCAAGTCCAGCACAACTACATAAGAATAGGAATACATCTACTGTAAAGTATCCTAGAGTAAGATATCAAACAACATCTTAAGTCATGGCTATAGATCCAGCAAATGCAAATCCACCAACCAATCCAATTTCATTTCAACAAATAAGAAATGAATTTGGTGATAATTCTACTATGTCTCTAGGTGGATATAGAATGAATAATTTAAATATAGGTGGACTATCTGAAATATCTCTTGATGGTGATGGTTGTGGAATATTAGGTAATGGAAGTATTCCTGTTGATAATCAAACAATTAAATTTAGTGATTTTTATAATTCGAGATTAAATGTATTAGTAGATTGTTTTACAAGTAATCAAAATCGTGTAAATGCAAAAACTAAATATACAGCACTATCACAACCAGGTAATTATAGAATAATTGGTCCAAGGGGTGGTGATAATTCAAATACCGTAGACAGTGGACCACCATCAAATACAAATGGTAAAAAAATTATCATCACAGTCAACAAACAAATTGGTTCGGTAGCATCAAGTGATGTAACAAAAGTTGCTCTTAAGACAGGAACTTGGAGTACTGGAACTGATTTAAGAATAAATGTGAGAGCTAGTGGTTTAATATCTGGTGCTGGCGGTAATGGTGGTAATGGTGGTTATAATAGCACTGGTGGCAGTGGCACTAGTGGCAATAGTGCGATTGGTATTAACTACACTGGTGGAACAACAAAGATTATAGGTGTATCAGGAGCAAAAATCCAAAATGGTTTTGGTGGCGGTGGCGGTGGCGGAGGTAACGCTGGTCAAACTGAGAATGGTGGTAAACCATGGCTATATGGACAAGGCAGTGGTGGTGGCGGTGGTGCTGGCATACCAGCAGGTGCAGGTGGTCAAGAACCACCACCTGACGGTTATCCCCGTGCGGATGGAAACGATGGAGGAAATGGATCAACTTTAAGTGCTGGAGGTGGCGGTGCTGCTGGAGGAGATATTGGTCATGGAAAAGAAGGTGGGTATATAGGTGGAGGAAAAGGTGGTCGTGGTGCAGACTCCGAGCAAACAGCACAAGGGGGAAACGGTAGTGAAGCTGGTGGAGGAGAGTGGCAAAATGGACCTAATTATCATAATGGGGGTGGTGCAGGTTCAAATGGACATGCTATTGTAAAGCAAGCAAATACAACAGTTGATACTTCGGGATATGGAGGAAGTATAATTGGTAGCACTCTTTCAAATACTAATCCTACTTAAGAATTTTATCAACACCATAAAATACAGTTAAAGTAAATCTATATTTTGGAGCTTTAATAGATTGCGGGCGAATTGCGTGAGGTATTGAACCATCAAATAATATTATTCTGCCAGGAACGTATAAAGATGTATGTGCAATAGATTTAATATCTTGAGGGTCGTAAAATATAGTTTCTCCATACCATCCATCTTGCCAATCGAGATTTGCATAATATAAAACAGTCTGTGCGTCTTTATGGTTGTGAATATAATAAACATCATCAGGGCGAACTAGATTTACAACAATTTTAATTATTTTTTTGTTTGTGAACCATTCAGTATTTTCTATAGCAGTTTCAATATGAGAGTAAATACCTGAATCTTGTAATTCTTTTACTGTCCAATTACTATGAATATTAAGATCATATTTGCCTGGTTCAAAACTATCTGTCCAACCCAACGTATATGTAGAGTTCACAATATATTTCCAAATATCATACCTCTCTAAGTAAGGTATCTTGTCGTCATATGTTGTAAGATGTAAATTCATTTTTTATCCTCTCCACATCCAAAAAAACTTGTGATAGCATAACGTCCATACCCATCAAAATAATCTGAGTTATTAATTGTTACTTTTTTTACTCCATGCATAACCCAACCAGGAAATATAATCATTGAATTATTTTCACACATATAATCATAATTATGTTTTGGGAAAAATAATTCACCCCCATTGAATCTTTTAGGTTGTTTATAAAAGTATGAGAAACCTAAGAAATGAAATGACCTATCAGTATGAGGGTCATAATATTCTTGATCATGATAATATCTTATTTTAGTAATATCGTAATTAACATAAGGTGCGATTGAAAATTCTCCACCCATTTCTTGAACAGCTTTTAAAATATCTTTGTCAAATAATTTACGATTTACGGTTAGTATATTTGATAAATCTCGATGATTTACATATAGTTGATCTAAACATAATGCCTTCGCATTTGTACTATCTACAACTCCTCCATAATCTTTTGCTTCCAGCAATTTTTTTGGTTTTGTATAGTAATTTAATTCTTCCCAAATTAATTGTAATTCCTCTTCATTATAGAAATTGTGTATAATCATATGTGGGAACGGTTCTTCAAAGACCTCTGCTGCCAATTCTTCCATAAAAAAGAGTGTTTCATATATTATAACATATCTATATTATTTGTCAAAATCAAAAAAAATATAGATACACTGTATCAGTTGTTCTAGAAATTGTAGATTTCTTTAAGACCCGACTTGCAAAAGGCAGGATTTTTTGCTATAATGGGAACAATGCAAGCATTTTATGGCAAAGGAAAAGGATTTAGATAAGTTTTATACCCACCCTGACATAGCGAAGAAGTTTGTGGATATTGTTAATCAATACTATCCACTAGATGCTTTTGATATGGTTATAGAACCGTCAGCAGGGTGTGGAAATATATTACAATATCTACCATCTGATTCAATAGGAATGGATATAGAACCAGAAGCAGATAATATCATCAAACAAGATTTCTTTCAATACAATTCACCATATCATCCACTCACTAATAATATAAGAATCGCAACAGTTACCAATCCTCCATTTGGTACAGGTTATATGAATCCATTAGCAAAGGGTTTCTTTAATCATGCTGCAACATTTAGTGAGTTGATTGCATTTATTGTACCCGCAAAGTGGTCAACATCTTGGAAGGTACAGTTTCAACTAGATAAGTCTTTTTCATTATATCATAGTGAATTGCTTCCTAAAAATAGTTTTGTATTCAAGGGAGAACCATATGATGT
>CEPA01025048.1_pt1 | contig 12930 bp, 8 predicted proteins | sample 356241 | NCBI WGS metagenome assembly CEPA01 (sample SAMEA2620542, study PRJEB7988) | marine metagenome | biome: marine biome (ENVO:00000447); feature: surface water layer (ENVO:00002042); material: "saline water (ENVO:00002010), including plankton (ENVO:xxxxxxxx)" | depth 5 m
GACGTGGTCACGCAAAAAGCAGAGCGTGTTCTTTCTACCAATTACAGAGGACCGGTCGATGGAATGATAACAGAGCTGGAGATAATGGCCTGGGAAATTATGGATCTAGAACCCCCAGAATCTCTTGTCACAAAGCGCAAAGGAAAGACAAAGAAGAAAATAAAAAAACCTAACACAAAATCATCTCTCGGCGCTCTTGCTCGCGCTACTGCACTGCCAGGTTGGGGCCATTTTTATTTGGATCAAAACTCCAGAGGACTCATGTTTATGAGCGCTGAGGTTGTCGCGCTGGCTACTGGATATTTTGCGTACATGAATTATAGTCGTGCCTATGATAATGTAGATCGCTATTGGGGCTTTTATAAAGAATCAACGGACCATACCGAGTTGCAAAACTATAAAACACGCACCTTAGAGGCTGAGCAGACCATGCTCGATAACAATAACCTACTTACTGTAGCATTTCGGGCAGCTGCAGCAATTCACCTTGTAAATATGCTTGACGCATACATGACTGAGATCGTACAAAAGCCCCTTGGTTCTTCTGCAACCGTGGGCTTTAATTTGGATCCGATATCACATCAACCCCAATTGAGACTGACCATTGCGCTGGATTAGTTTTATTCTCACAGCGTGCGTCTCAGTATTTGTTTCCTGCGATTTGATTGACCCTGAGTTTGATAATCCCTTAGACGTTCAAAACAATAAACCTCCCGCGCTTCTGATTAGTCCTGAAGATTATGCGTCTAGTTTGGGGCAAAGCGTTGAGATGAGTTTGTATGCGCTTGAAGTTGAGGGTGTGGCAGGTATGCGCGCTCAAGTCAATTATGATGATACAATGGTCGAGGTGACCCAGGTAGTGCCTGGTACTTTTTTTGACAGCAACCAATCTCCATTGTTTGTATATGATGATGATAAAAATGGAAGGATTGATGTGTATTCTGTCTTTTTAGGCAGCAACAAGCAGGTATCTGGTACAGGCAATATTGCCATCATCACCTTTAGGGTCATTTCTAATGGCGAGTCAGTAATTCAGATATCAAACGAATCCCAATTACTTGACTCAAATGGTAACTCGGTACCGATTCAGAGTTTTGGTGAAGGAGTGATCCGTGCACAGTAGGTTACTTTCTAGATCTCTATCTACCCTCTTTTTGCTGGTTATGCTTGTTGATCAAGCTGTTTCACAGAACGAAAATTTTGAACTAACCAAAGCCGACTCGTTGGCTTACAACGATTCGACCTCTGCGGTTGATTTTGAGACCTATTTAGCAAATCTTAAACTCGAGAAAAAGAAAGAAACTGAGCGCGTTGAACCCGAGAAGATAGAGCAATCCTCTGAAGTGTTTATTAAGAGTGCATCGCAAAATCAATCGGCCTACAGTATGTCCACGGTAACCTTAACCTTTACCAATGCCGGAGCTACCGGTCATACAGGCCCAACGCAAAATCAGATCAATACGGCGTATTCGGGAACGACCCTAGAAAGCAAGGTCACCATCAACACCCAAGGCATTCAAGAGTGGACGGTTCCCGCTACAACCACCTACACGATCGATGCCTACGGCGGCGAGGGCGGTGGAACTGCTCCCGGTCAAGGCGCCCGCATGAAAGGTGACTTTGACCTTACAAAGGGTGACGTGATCAAGATCGTTGTGGGGCAAAAAGGAGTAGCCGAAACCTATCAGCGCAGTTCACGTTACGCAGGCGGCGGAGGCGGCGGAACGTTTGTAATACAATCCCCTTACAATAACACCGCTTCGGTTCTGGTGATAGCTGGCGGTGGCGGCGGCGGTGGAACGGATGAGGATGGATCAACTGCTGATGCAATTACCCAAACACATACATCCAACACTGGCCTTGAGGGATACGGAGGAAATGATGCTAGAGAAGGTAATGCTGGTGCTGGTTTTCTCGGTGATGGAGTTTTAGGAGCTCACTCTGGCCATGTGAAGGCTTATGGTTTTGTCAATGGAGCCGTAGGAGGTCAAGGCGCAACTGGTGGCGGAGTAGGATACGGAGGTTTTGGCGGCGGCGGTCCGGAGGGTCATGCGGATGGCGGCGGAGGTGGCGGATACAGCGGCGGCGATGGTATTACCTCTGATGGAGATGCTTCTTACGGGGGAGGTTCTAAGAATTCAGGATCGAACCAGACCAATACCGCTGGTGCACGCAGTGGACACGGTCAGGTCATCATTACGTACATACCCGGTCCATCCATGACCATTACGGCAGCCAACAGCAGTGGTAGCGCGGTTGCTGATGGGACGACCACAAACGACGCTACGCTTACTTTAACGTTTACGTCAAGCGAAGCGACCTCAAATTTTGCCGTCGGGGACATCACCGTCTCAGGCGGTGCAATCAGTAATTTTGCAGCCACCAGTTCGACCGTTTATACCGCAACCTTTACTCCATCAGCCAATGGGGCTACCACGATCGATGTAGCGGGTGGCACGTTCACCGATGCTGAAGGGGATAACAATCAAGCAGCGACCCAGTTCAACTGGACCTACGATACCGTAGCGCCAACCATCAGTTCGGTGTCTTTAGCTGCAAACAATTCTACGATCGCAGTCACCATGAGTGAGGCGGTATTCAACACCAACGGTGGCTCTGGAAATTTAGAAGCCACCGACTTTAGTCTATCTATCTCTGGCGGAAACGCTACGCTATCTTCCGCAACGCCATCCAGTATTTCCATCAGTGGTAACGTGTATACGCTTGGAATTGGTCTAAGCTCAAACATGGTCTACGGCAACGAGACTCTTACCGTTACCCCAGTGGCCAACAGTATCTATGATGTGGCAGCGAACGCTGCATCTGCCAGTCAGTCTAACAACACCGCTACCTTGAACGGTTTTGCGCAGCAGCTTGGTTCTGATATTGACGGCGAAGCAGCGGGTGATGAATTCGGATCTAGTGTTTCTTTGAATGCGGTTGGCGATCGTATGGCTGTCGGTGGATGGAGGAACGATGGGACTGGTGACAACGCGGGTCACGTGCGCATGTATGCGCTCTCATCTGGTTCTTGGTCGCAAATGGGCTCCGACATTGATGCAGAAGGAGCCGGTGACTATATGGGTTGGAGACTATCTATGAATGCTGCTGGTGACCGGGTAGCGATCGGCGCCTATTTAAATGATGGCAATGGTACGGATGCGGGTCATGTGCGGATCTATAGCTGGGACGGCTCTGCTTGGAGTCAAATGGGTTCTGACATTGACGGCGAAGCAGCGGGTGATGAATTCGGATTTTCAGTTTCTATCAACTCGGCCGGTGACCGCGTAGCGATCGGTGGCCCCGAAAACGACGAAAGCGCTTCACGGGCCGGTCATGCTCGAGTGTACGCGTACGCTAACAATGCATGGACCCAACTCGGTTCCGATATTGATGGGGAAGCGGTGAACGATAGGTCGGGTCGAACCGTTTCTATAAATGCAGCAGGGGATCGTGTGGCCGTTGGTACCGGCGAAAATGACGGGACCGCGAACAACGCGGGGCACGTGCGTGTATTTGAATATGCTTCAGGGTCATGGACCCAATTGGGGGGTGATGTTGACGGGGAAACAACACTGGATTATTTTGCGCATTGGTCTTTGGACTTGAATGCTGCTGGCGATCATTTTGTGGTTGGCGCTCACCTAAACGATGGCAATGGTGGTAGCTCGGGCCACACCCGTGTCTATAAGTATTCCTCTAATTCTTGGTCTCAGTTAGGGTCTGACATTAACGGAGAGGGAGCCGGCGATGAATCAGGGTGGGATGTTTCTATTAACGATGCAGGTACTCGAATAGCGATCGGCGCTGCCAATAACGATGGTAATGGATCCAATTCAGGCCATGTTAGGATCTTTCATTATAATTCGGACAGTAATAGCTGGGTTCAGGTTCAAAGCGATATCGATGGTGAAAATGGGTCTGACTATTCTGGTCGAGCTGTTTCATTGAACGCAGCAGGAGACCGCGTGGCTATTGGTGGCCGTTCTAATGATGGCGGCGGCACTAATTCGGGTCACGTGCGCGTGTACGATCTGAAGGAGATCCCAGATGCGGTAGCTCCTACCATAAGTTCTGTTTCTTCATCTACCAATAATGGGTCCTATAAAGCAGGTGATGTTGTCGCTATCACAATCACTTTCTCAGAGAATGTCATCGTATCCGGTACCCCGCAATTAACGCTTGAGACCGGTTCCTCTGATGCGGTAGTGAACTACTCTAGCGGAACTGGCGGCAGCGTTTTAACATTCAACTACACGGTTGCAAACGGAAATACAAGCACAGATCTAAATTATCTAAGCACCAACGCACTTGCTTTGAACGGCGGAACCATAAAAGATGCGGCAGGAAACAATGCTACATTAACCTTGCCCGCATTGGACGACTCCAACGCGCTTGCATCCAATAAGAATTTAGTGATCGACACGACCGCTCCTACCATGACGATCACCGCAACGAATGGATCGACTAATGTAGCAAGTGGTTCCACCACGAACGATGCCACGCTTACGCTCACTTTTACCAGTAGTGAAGCGACATCAAATTTTGCCTCATCAGACATTACGCTTGGGAGTGGTGCGATCAGCAATTTTACGGCTGTTAGCTCAACGGTCTACACCGCAACGTTCACCCCCTCAACCAACGGATCGACGTCGATTGATGTGGCATTAAATAAATTTACCGATACCGCTGGCAATAACAATACCGCAGCCACCCAGTTCACGTGGACCTACGATAACGTTGCGCCCACAATAGTAATTACAGCGAGTGATGGAAGCAATGAGGTTAGTGATGGTGCAACCACCAATGACAACTCTATCGTTCTCACGTTTACCACTTCTGAGGTTACATCAACCTTTGCGGTAGGTGATGTTACGGTTTCGGGTGGGGCGCTCTCTAATTTTACTTCCAACAGCTCGACAGTGTATACCGCAACGTTAACGCCAAGTGCTAATGGTGCAACTACTATTGATGTTGCCCAAGGAACCTTCATAGATGCGGGGGGAAATGGCAATACGGCAGCGACCCAATTCAATTGGACTTACGATACCATTGCTCCAACCGGAGTAATTACGGCAACCAATGGTAGCGGTACGGCTATCACAAGTGGATCGACTTCAAACGATGCTCAGATCACACTTTTTCTGACTTTCAGCGAGGCCGCTACAGGATTAACCATAGAGGATTTCGTTGTAACTGGTAATGGAGTTTTGGGCGATCTTACAGCCGTAAACCCCACGCAAGCTTCGGTCGTTCTGACACCAACTGGATCAGGTCAGATTACCGTAACTATTCCAGCGAATTCCGTTGTGGACGCTGCAAATAATGCAAACACCAGCACTGCCGTTTTTGTATGGTCTTACGATGGCGACCAACCCACGATCGCGATCACCGCTAAGAATGCCGAAGGGGAACAGGTGACCGATGGCGAGATAACAAACGACCTTAAGCTAATTTTAACGCTCACCGCATCAGAACCAACTTCGAATTTTGACCTTTCCGATATTACCGTTAAGGGAGCCAGTGTCAGTGATTTTAGTTCTGTATCTTCAACAGAGTATAACGTTGATCTAACACCTATCGCTGATGGGGTAGTGACCGTAAGCGTGAAAGCAAATCGTTTTACCGATAGTTCCAACAACAACAATATTGCATCAACAGAATTCAATTGGACCTACGATTCCATAGCTCCCAACGTAACCATTGCCGCTACCAATAGCGCAGGAACTTCTATTACTAGCGGATCTACAACAAAGGACGACAGTGTGTTCTTTGCTGTAGCGATGAATGAGTCTATAGCAAATTTTGATCAAAACGATGTGACGATTACAAACGGTCAGATCGCCTCATTTACTCCGGTATCATCTACGGTATATAATATTGTATTCATTCCAGGTGATGGAGTGAATACGCTAGAAATCGCTGCGGGAGCATTTACCGATGCCGCTGGGAACAACAACCAGTCAAGCGATCGATTCAGTTGGGCTTACGATGGAGTAAAGCCATCCGTTGTGATCGCGGCGAGCAACGATTCCGGGCAAGTTGCATCGGGTTCGCTATCAAATGATGCTACGCTGAAGATAACATTTACCCTTTCAGAGGCAACATCGAATTTTTCGCAAGCAGATGTTGCGTTGATCGGTGGTACCTTGAGCGCTTTTGTCGGCGTATCCGATACGGTATACACCGCGGTATTCACCCCAACATCTGATGGCGATGCTACGATTCGAGTTAATGCAGATGTTTTTACAGATCTTTCTGGAAATGGCAATACAGCAAGCAACTCCTACGAGTGGACCTATGATGGAACAGCGCCTGTGGTCAGTTTTGCAGTTGCAAATGAAAATAATTTCGCATTGAATGACAGCGTAACCACCAACGATGCCTACCTATTCTTTACGGTTTCAATATCTGAGAATGTCACGGATTTTGATGAGACAGACTTCACTCTCACTGGTGGAATGATTACAAGTTTTTCAAAAATTTCGAACCTGACTTATACGTTTACGTTTACCCCTGCTAGCGATGGAGAGACCTCAGTAATTCTTCCCGTTGCTGCGTTTACCGATCCAGCTGGAAACAGCAACAAATCCCAGGTACGATTTGATTGGACCTACGACGGCACGGGACCAACGATGAACATTACCGCTACGAATGGAAGAGGAGAAAGCGTGCTTAGCGGATATTCATCAAACGATGATCTGCTTTTGGTGACGTTTAGCTCTTCAGAGCCTACAGAAGATTTTACAATAACAGATGTGACAACTTTTAACGGAAGTTTAACAAACTTTACAAAAATATCTCCTACCGTTTACATTGCAACTTTTACCCCAACCTTGAACGGCCCAACAAAGATTGAGATTTTAGGTTCTACTTTTTTTGATGCCCCTGGAAATGCGAATATTGTTGGAGAATCTTATGAATGGTATTTTGACAATGGTGCACCGACGATTGGTCAAGTGAACGAGGGCTATTCAGATGATATTGATTGGGCTCAATTAACACTCCCGGTTCATTGGAGAGGATTTACCGATCCTTCTGGTATCGACTTCTACGAGCTTGCTATTGGAATTACAAAGGGAGGCGACGAATTGGTTACATGGTTCAACGTAGGCAGGGACTCAGCGTATGTATTTCCGGTTCTTGAACTCAAAGCTGGTACACAATATTATACAAATGTTCGGGCTACGGATATGGTTGGAAACCGCTCTGCTGCGGCATCGTCTGATGGATTTAGAATTGATTTCACTCCTCCTGAGATTGTTAACGTATCTATTGAATCAGAGACATTGTTACCTCTTAATGAAAACATATCGCTTCGCTTTACGCTTTCAGAAAAAATACTATCGGCAGATGTTAGTGTATTTTCTTCACCGGAGGCGGGTACGAACGTACGTGATCATGTTTTCAACATAGTCGATTCTACTTTGATTCAAGTTGATCTGTCTGCTCCATTTATGAGTGGTGACTTAATACATGTTAATATCAGCCAAATGCTGGATAAAGCCAACAACCAATCTTTAAGATATGAATATGAGTATCCCATCAGTCTTTTAGCAGATTTCGATCTTGACGGCTCAATAGATATCAAAGATTTCAATACCTTTGCTACCGCTTGGCAGAACCAAGACATTCAATATGAGCTTGGTCCAATATCGGGAGAAGCACCATTTTTTACACCCACATTTGACGGAGTGTACGATCTGAGCGATGGGATGGCGTTCTATTTTATGTGGCACTGGCAGCAGGATCAGGTAGGTAAAATCTTAGCGAAGCACGCCGCGTCCTTAGGAGAACCTGTTCAGCTAAATCACACGGCAGATCGTTTTACGATTACGGTACCTAAGAGCGCGCATGCCGCAGAGATCATTATCAACTACGCGCCTTCAGAGGTTAGGTTAGGGCTTGGTAAGATGCAACCTACGTCGGGCATCGGAAACAGGCTTGCTAAGGTGGACACCTCAATTGGAAGGATTGTGGTTCATCAGATACTCAGCGAACCTGAAATCCATTTTGACCTATCTACGCTTAGACGCGATGAAAGCGTTGTGGATCTTTCGTATACATTCATAACTGAGGATAATGTTTCAATTGCCTCAAGGGCAGTAACCTATAAGCTAAAACCACTCCCTAAAGAATTTGCGCTCAAAGACAACTACCCTAATCCGTTTAACCCATCAACAAGGATTGATTACGATCTTGTATCAACTGAAAAGGTAAGAGTGGTTATTTACAACATCGCTGGTCAAGAGGTTACAAGGCTGGTTAATACTACTCAAGAAGCAGGTTATCATTCGGTTGTTTGGACCGGTTCAGATGCAATGGGTGCGCAAGTAGCAGCGGGTATTTATTTTTATCAGATACAAGCCGGTACATTTGTTCAAACCAAAAAGATGCTGTTTTTGAAGTAACTGCTCGTTTGATAAATTCGTCTCACCACTCGACAACTGTCATCTTTGATTTGGATGGAACCTTAATCGATAGCGTAGGAGATATCGCCAACGCTGTCAATGATGTTCTAACAGAATTAGGGTTTCCTACGCACGATATTGAGTTTTATAAGGAAAACATTGGAGGAGGTATTAATGATCTAATCCAATGTTCATTACCAAAAAATCATTCGGTTAAACCCGAAGCCTATATCGAACGGCTTGATTATTATTATATTGATCATCTTAACAAAACCACTGAAGTTTATCCTTATATAATGGATACACTGGATTTTTTACGTTCAAAAAACGTTCCAATGGCTGTAGTATCAAACAAACGCCATCCATTCACGATAGACTCAGTCGATAAATTCTTTAAAGAGTATATTGAGATAGCCATCGGATCTGGAAAGCAATTCCCTTTAAAACCTGACCCAACCAGTTCCCATCATGTTTTAAAGCGATTTAATGCTAAGCCTGAGTTAAGCTACTTTGTTGGTGATACAGAATACGATATCAAGACCGCTCATAATGCAGGGATGATATCGCTCGGTGTTCTGTGGGGCATGAGCGATAAAGATAAACTTGAATCCTTCAACCCTGATTATTTATTTGAAGATCCTAAGAGTATGCTTGGTTTTTTTGAAGAAAATCTTCGACACATATAATTGCTAGTTGTTTAAATGTGGTTCTAATTTAGTAGATGAAATTCAAACCATTATTATTTTTTATGTTGCTAGCTGCCCTTTACGGGCAATGAGCACTCTGAAGTAATCCATCCTTGCCAGTTGGCAAGGCAGACAAAGGAGTTGGTGCTATGAAAGGCACCGTGTATTACGGAGTGCAGTTACAATCAATGTTTATTGATTGGTGGCATGATCCAGTCGAAGGAGAGCCCTTCGAGCACAGTGGGTTGTTGAACACGTATCTCATAAGCCCAAGTATCATCTATGGTGCTTCAGATAAAATAAATATCATGGCTTCAACTCAGATTGGAGTGAGATCCATGGTATGGGACAAAAGCGCAAGCTCAATCCATCACCGAACCGAAACAACCTCAAAAGGTTATAAGAATGCAAACCCCGGCTTGTTAGGTGAGACTAAAGTTTTGATAAGGTACCTTGCAAAAAACGATGGTATGGGCGAGGGTTCAAGAATTATTATGGGCGGTGGGTTGAGTATACCTTCAAAAAGTGAACTAACATCAGATCCATTTTTCTTGAGCGGAAAAGAAAAAGGTGATCACAGGCATTTTAGTTTGAGCTCAGGGGCGTATAAATACATTTTAGAAAGTCAGATCTTTTTTAAACAACCCGTGAACCCCGTATTTTATGGTGGGTTTATTATGTATGAGCACCCAATTGAGCAAAGTCAGTATGGCTACCGACCACCGCCTTTGTTAAACGCATCGATTTCTGCGACATTCAAACGATTTGATTCACGAGATACATCTATTGGCTACGGGTTAGGCGTACTACAAAGCGGTAAGGGTTATTGGAACGGTTTTGAAGAACCCAATTCTCAATCTCTAAGCATCATTCCTAGCCTATCTTTCCTTGTAAATTCGCGTTTTGGCGCGTTGTCGTTTAATCTTCAAAAACCTGTTTTTGTAAAGGGTGCCTTTATTACCAATGAGGGCAACATCAAACAAGGTAGTAATATTTGGCAATTTGCGATTTCGCTAAGAAAAGTTTAGCAAAAGAATACAGTTTCATTCTTTATCCAGTTGTGCTAGATTTAACAAGTAATTAATCAATAAAGGACATAATTAATATGGACAAAGGCAAAGTAAAGTTCTACAACAGAGAAAAAAAATACGGTTTTATTACCGGTGATGATGGCAAGGATTACTTCTTCCACATCTCAGGAGTATCTGGTGAAGCAGAACTTAACGATGAAGATGCAGTTGAATTTAAAGTAGCTGATGGTGAAAGAGGCCCTAAGGCAGTGGATATATCACCATTATAGATTTCGTATCTATCTCTACATATCATAAGAGAAAAATTTAACAACCTCTTAATTACAAAAGCCTCTTTTTAGAGGCTTTTGTTTTTTAGCGTTCTTAATTTAGTTTATGTTTTTATTGATCGAGGCCACTCTATTAGTTTTTTCATTGATATCAGATCCAGTCTTTGATCAAAAGCCTAGAGCAGAAAATCCACCAAAAGATTACAGCGTTCGATTTTACGGCGGTTACGAATCGCGCCCAATTATGAGTTTTGTACTCCTTGGAGATGTTCGAAGAGAATATCATCATACAGCAATCTCTGGAATTGACCTATCTCACACTTTAAAACACAATGCCTTTGAAAGACCGGTGGATTTAAGCCTTAGAGCAAGTTTTTTAAGGTATAATGAACGGGGATTTCAATCCAATCACAACCAAGTTAATCTATTTCTAATGGCACATTTAAAGACCCACTATTATAATTTACCCCTTCGGTTTTTTTTTGGTCAGGGGCTCTCGCTTTCTGGACAAGTGCCTTATGTTGAAGGGCGAGAGACACGAAGGCTCAGTGGCAGAGATTCACGTTTAATGCATTATTTGAATGTTGGTTTTGATTTCAGGCTTGGGGATCTCACTGGAAACGAAGCGTTGAATAATATTAGATTAGGGTTAGCAGATTCACACAGATCAGGTGCATTCAAAAAAGTAAAATGGTTCAACCATACTCAAGGAGGTAGCGATTTCGTTACGTTGTTTGTAGAGTATGATTTTTAATTGATTTGTAAAGGGAAATATATCATGAAAAAGGTTGTTATTTACATAGGCCTTATACTGGCCACTATATCCGCTCAATCTCTTGAGGATGTAATCAGCGGCGATCATCGATCAGCAAAGAACAAGGCTCGCGACGTTTATAGAAATCCCCTCGAAACACTAAATTTTTTTGGTATATCAAATACCATGACCGTTGTTGAGCTTAATCCTGGAGGAGGATGGTATCAAGAGATTCTGGCGCCTTATCTTAAAGACAGGGGTCAATATATTACCGCAACATACGATGCAAACTCCGAGAGTGAATATAGACGCAATTCGTATAAAGCAGAGATGAAAAGATTAAAAAACAACAAAAAGCTTTATGGAGAACCAGTAGTTGTATCATTATCAGGTTCAGTGTATGGTGAAAAAGAATCAGCAGATATGGTGTTGAGTTTTAGAAATTATCATAACTGGGTAGGAAAGTCTGAGTTTGAAAAATTGCGAGCAATATACAACACTTTGAAGTCAGGCGGTGTGTTTGGTGTCACTGATCACAGAAGTGGATCAACCAAAGATGAGAAAGGGTATACTTGTGAACCCTGCCTAATCCGGGACGCTGAGGCAATTGGTTTTCGCTACGTTGGAGCTTCGCAAATCAATGCTAATCCTAAAGATACTAAAGATTATCCTGGTGGGGTGTGGAACCTACCACCCACACTTTCTGAGCGAGGATTGGAAAAGGCTTCTATTAAGAAATTGCAAAAAAAATACAAGCAAATTGGAGAAAGCGATCGCTATACCTTGAAATTTGTAAAGCCATAAGCACCTTTCTTGATGCCTAAAAACAAACCAACTACCTTTAAGCAAAGAATAGAATTTATTAAAAGCTTAGAAGAGTTTTTTGTCGCTTATGAGCCAAAATTTGGTGAAAAAATCAAAGTGCGAAGGTTTCTTCAGGGTCTGAAAGAACTTCGCGCAGATCAAAAAGACGGCATGATACAAGCTAGGCTAAAAAGAATTAAGGATACCAATATAAAAAAATCCGATGTCACGTTCTTAAAATCTTTGGATGAGCGCACACTTAATGATTACATGGAAAATTTGAAGCGCAAAAATCATTTACCCCTTATTGTACGATTAATGGAGCGCGTTAACCCCCCTAAAACTAAAAAAATAAAAAAGCGAAATGCGCGAATTTTAAAATAACAACTTTTCAATGTTGACAATTAACATTTAGAATAAGTAGTTTAAAGTATGTTAAATAAATCAGCAAACGCGCTAATCAAAATCAATTCAATTATTATTGACATTCTAGGATGCGATAGTTAGCGGGTTAGCTTTAATTTGACTTGAGTAAACCCGCCGTGAGCGGGTTTTTTTTTATACAATAATCAAGGAGTAGACAATGAAACGTTTTTTGTTAATAGCCTTATACGCTTTTAGTTTGCAACTGATAGTTGCGCAGGAAGATCAAGAGCAGGTCTGGCGAATATGGTATATGAAACCTGTTCAAGGTAAGGCAGAGCTTTTGGAGCGGGGTATTAAAGACCATGTTGCTAAAAATCATGGCGATGGTCAGTGGCCAGAATATTACTATGACGTATTGAGCGGGCCTAACTTTGGATCGCTGATGGGATGGTCTGGACCACACACATGGAAAGATTTCGATGAAAGAGAGCGAAGTCAAAAAGATGTTGACCACTGGAACAGATACGTTGTACCCTATCTTGACAATGCCAATTCTGGAACGGATTTCTTAGTTTATCATCCAGAATTAAGTCATGAGGATACCACTAG
>CEPA01063629.1_pt1 | contig 12919 bp, 18 predicted proteins | sample 356241 | NCBI WGS metagenome assembly CEPA01 (sample SAMEA2620542, study PRJEB7988) | marine metagenome | biome: marine biome (ENVO:00000447); feature: surface water layer (ENVO:00002042); material: "saline water (ENVO:00002010), including plankton (ENVO:xxxxxxxx)" | depth 5 m
GCTTTGAGTGGTCTACTTCTTTTTTTTGCCAAGGTTAATTCTCCTTTGTATTAGACTTGCAGGCACAGTTTTGCCTTGTTTATACAGTCGGGCAATCTGTTTGATCACACCTGCCAATTGTGTTCTTCTACCACCTTTAACACCTGACAGATATTTCTTTGCCACACCTGTGCGTTTGTCTTTGGGAACTTTGCGTCTTTTCATCTGTATATTTATTTTTATAAGGCACACAGGAAACAATGGGAAGATCGAACCTGTGTGCCCCCGTTAGGATAGCAGTGGTGTAATCAATGGCATTAGATAAGAGGACCACTGCAAAAATATTTATTGTTTTTGAGTGTGTGTGGAGTGAGACTGAACAAGTTCAGTCTAAAGTGACTGCGTCACTTTGTTTTGTTTTGATTTGTTACGCGAAACTTTAACCATACGACGACTATGTGCTAGATGTAGCAAATAGTTGTCGCACCGATTCAATAAGATTTTTAACTGGACGGATGTGTTGAAACCAGCAACTCTGATGTGTTAGGAACACATTGAGCAAATCCGCGACCCTTGATAATGTGTGCTATTGAACCACACACATCCAAGCAGAGGCATTAGTCGTCATATTTCACTCTGCGTTTTTGCCACTTGAGGTTGGCGTCCCTGCCTTTCAAGCCTTTGTGCTTTTTTTAGGGCCCTGCGTTCTTGCCTTTGTGTTTTCTTTAATTTCTTCCATTGTGCGCCTGTCAATTGCATGAAATCTTTGATGTGATTCTTGCGACTCCATTCTTTAATCATTTTTTCGTGGTCTCGCAGTCTGTGTAGTTGTGCGTAATTTTCGTCTGCCTGTTTTTGTGTAATTTTTGTTGCCATGATCACAAGTATATAGCAATTCTAACAAAAAGTCAATGGATAACGGGTTTTTTTTGGGAGATAAGGGCCAAAACTTAGGAGTTTTTGACAGTCCAATCTATATTTGGCCCTTACAAGTAAAAAAGAGCAACAAATGCCAGCGAGCGTTGTTGCAGTATTACTTATCTCGTTCAATTGAGGTCTGAAGGACCAATTGGTTGATTAGGTTCAATAGGTTTCAACACAAAACCCAAAAGATGCCGACAATTTTTGGTTTGACATTTGACACGCCATTCTATGTGTTTGTGAAACACATCACGTGTGTGTCCAACATCAGCAATTTGTTTTTGGATTAGCAAATTATAGTTGCCACATTTTGGACAACATTGGATGCCATTGACATCGTCTATGGTGATTACAGGGCGTTTTGGCATCACATCACTTTGATGAAAATGCCGATCAACATGGTCACAATCAAACCTGTGAGTGCGAGTATGTAGAATTGATATCCTTGTATGTGATGAAGATGATTGTTCATAATCTTCTCCAGTGTGCGTTCAATCTTGTATATGCGTTTTTCTAGGTCTTTTAATTTCATTATGTGCTTATGGTAGCGCCAAGCGATACCACCTTCCAATTTGATCCGTCATACACTGCTACGCATTTGGATCCGCTGTTACCATCAGAACAATAAGCAACATCGCCTTCTGCTTGGTCGCTTCTTGCGTTCAATTGTGCTGTTGTTTGAGGTGATAAATTTAATATTTCTTCCAATGCTACTTTGCCTGTTGTAGGGTCCAATGTAAGATTGGTTGCAGATGATGAATTGATTTCATCTGGGAGATAAGTTGCCAAAATTTTGCTTGAGGCATTCAATGGCGCAACACCAGATGCCTGTCCTCTGCCATCTATCACAAGAATTAATTCGTCCAACGCCGCTTTTAAATCGGGTCGACTAGCGGCAGGTGAATCTGTGCCTGCATCTAAATTTGTTGTTACAATGTTTGAACTATTTGCCCAAGCCATATTGTTCTCCTTTGTTGTTTTTATTTATAATTTTGGTTATCATACATAGTTGTTCCTGTTTTTGTTTATTGGCCCTTGTAACGAGCTCTATGACGCTGTAATACACCATTTAACTGAAGTTTGTGCTTAACGATGCAATGTAATCTGTGCCGTCATAAAACACAGTCATCACATCAATTGCGTTAGCGGTTGTTGACAATGTTTTTGTGCCTCCTGCAAATTTCATTGTGCTTGAAAGAGTGTGTGGCCCTCCTGAAGAAGGTTGTTTCAAAATAATTGTCATGCTGTCACCATTGGCAACACTACCTAATGCGTTTATGGTTATAGCACCACTTAATGTAATCACTGCCACATTGCCATCTGCCACATCTGGTGTAATGGTGCCCGAAGTTGATAATCCAGTGTTAATGTGTTCACTGTAACCTCTGATAACTGGATTATTGATTGCTTGATTGTTGGCATCAACAGGATTTGTCAATGGATCTGCCAAAGAAACGGTTACACCACCTGGTGATTCTTCATTGACAGATATATTAGTGCCTGCGTTGATGTCTGTGACACCACCACTACCACCTGATATTGTGGAAAAACTTAAATTACCAGCACCGTCTGTAACAATGGCTTGTCCGTTTGTGCCATCTGCCGTTGGCATAAAGTATGCATTATGCAAGAATACTTTGCCGCCAGTGCCCGGTGTTAACGGTATATTGGATCCAGAGTTACTGAAAAGTCCATAACCAGTCACATTTAAATTTGCCGCTAGTTCTGGACTGGTGTCTAGTCCTACAATAACATTAGTAAAACTTAAATTACCGGCGCCATCTGTTTTTATAATAGATGAAGCACCGCCATCTGCATCAGGCATATTGTAAGCATCGTGTAATCTAACTTTGCCGCTTGTGCCTGGTTCTAAAAAAATGTTGGTGCTTGAATTGGATACAATTTTGTTGCCCTGTGTGTTCAAATCACCACCTAAATCTGGTTGTGTGTCTGTAGCAATATCTATGGTGCCAAAAACCAATGAATTACCACTAACACTTAAAATTTGACCCGATGTGCCTACTGCGGCAGGTAAGGCGTAACCAGTTCCTGCTATGTCTCCTATATGTGTCGCAGTGCCTCGCAAACTGATTGGACCGTTAGAGGTAACAATCATGCCTGCGCCTGTGCCAAATCCAATAATCTGGTTAGCAGTGTTGTCGTTTTGAATACTAAAAGCACCAGATGAACTGGTTTGAAATTCTAGAACAGGTGAACCGGTTCCTGATCCTGCTTGAACATCAATATGCACTTCAGCGGCGTTTAATTTTATAGGGTTTGTAGAATGACCTTCTACCACCACTTGACTTGTGGTCGATTTCAATTTGAAAGTGTCAACATCCAAATCAGATGTTAATGGATTTGTCACTGTGCCACTGGCACCTTCATTCACAAATTCTAATGCACCCGATGTTGAATTATATTTTAAAATTTTGTTGTTTGCAATAGCACTGGTGTCAATAAAATCCACAATGTCGTTCACTGCCGACGACATTGTCTCCAATTGTGCTCTGCTGGTTGCTATGCTGTCGTCTGCATTGTCAAATGCTGTTGTTGCCGGTTTGTTTGTTGGCCACGCCATTATGTGCTCTCCGTTATGTTGCCGAATTCATCGCTTTCTAGTTTTTTCATATAATCTACAATGATGTCTGCTGTGACATCCATTCTTGTTCTTTTGCCAAAGGCATCTGCGTCAAATATATTTAACACAGGATCTGTGCCGCTCTTGTCCACGTAACACACAGGTGTCTGCGTGCCTGTCAATCCAGTGGATTGTATTTGCACAAACACATTAACAGCCTTGCCAATATTAGTAATACTGACTGTGCGTTGTCCCACACTGCCAGATAATGTGCTGGTATCTTTGTTGCTGAATCCATCTGTTTTTAAATCTGTGAAAGAAGCACTCTGTATGGTTACATCAATGCTTTGAAACACTGGAAAAGACAGACTGGGAGAATCTTGATCTTGAAATGCTGTGATTTGGAAATATCTTCCGTCCAACAATGGCACATTTGATGTATTTGGATATATGGTAGTTGTTGTAGGCGACACAATCGAACCACTGCTTAATGTGTTGCCATATGATATCTGTGTGGTCACAGGATTAGCCGCTTCGTATTGAACCATCACTGCTGTTGCGTTTGAATCACCTGCATCAAACACTTCAGTTGTAAATTGTAATGGAGATGACACATCTGGTGTGCCGTCCCAATTGGTAAAACCATCCCAAGTAGAATAAGACGCCCAAGTTTCACTACTTTTGGGTCTGTATATACCTGCCTGTGTATCAAAATAACCGTTTCCTGCCATAACTTACCCGCCTAAATTTGCACCGCCCCCTGCGTTAGGGACAAATTGATTGTTGTCCTTTAAAAAATTTATGTATCCTTCAATAGAACTGCTTTCTTTAGTTTTACCTCGTAATCTGTATCTATGACTGGTGAATCCTGATGAATTAAAATCAACATTACCACCAATTTCGAAAGTTCTGTCTGCACTTTGATTGTAATAGGTTACACTGTATTCAAACCCTTTGTTTAATGGCATTCTGATACTGACCGGTAAGGCGGCATTGCCTGCTGATCTTATTCCGAATGTCCACATAATTCTTTTTTGCAGAATTAAATTGTCATTTTTGAAAATTCTAAATTGTATATGAGTGACTCCTGTGTCTAAAGGTCTATGAAAACTTGCCTCGTATGAACTACAAGCCGCATTCAATCCTACCCAACCTTGATTTATCCAAAATGATGTAGGTTGAGCCGCAGTTGGTCCGAAACCAACTTTGTCATTCCTACTGTCAAATTGCATAACAGGTGATGTTTTATATCTTCTGTGTGGATTTTTGTCAAACCACCATTGCGTTGATCCGTCATCTGGCACTGGTGGGAACCATGCCGCTAATGTGTGCGGATCATCTGGATCACCTGGTGGTGGATCACCTGGATCTCCAGGGTCTTGTCCAAATGCTCTTGGTGGATCATACACTGGTCTTTGAAACGGTTTGCCAAAATAATCTTTAGGCAAATAGAGTGGTGGTGGTAATTCATATTGTGCGCCAACAACGTGTGGATACACAGTGGCATCGTGTTCTACTGCCTCTATTTTTACAGTCATATCAACATTCATTGTGATGTTGTTTACTCTAAAAGTTTGATTGTTTAGATCCAATATTTCATCTGTAACTCTTATAATGTCACCTGGTTCAATATTCATTAATTCTTGTGTTGCTTCAAATGAAATTGTTCTTTGTGCCCTTGATTTTTTGTAAATCATTCTTGCCATTTCTTTTGCAATCAAAGGATTTGCTATAGATTCAAATGTAAATTCTCCTGTCAAATCTTCATTGTCATCCAACAATTTGTCACCTACTTCGTTAAAAAATACCTGTTGTGATGAAAATTCTAAATCTGGGTCAGTGTAATTTACCAACACCTGGTTAAATTTTGTTGCTTTTTGTTCACCTCCCAAAGTGATTGGACCTACCAACACATCTTCTGTGACATCATAAGCAATGCTGATAGTTGCTGATGTAATGTCTGTTGCATTACCACCGTCTTCAACTTTTATTTTGTATCGACCTTGCACATATGGCATGATGCTTCTAGCACCTGTTAATATCTGTCTTACACAATCTATAATTTTGTTTTCAGGATTGATAACACTGTTAAATCTTAGAATTCTGCCTGAATATTCTGAGTTGAAACTTACTGATTGGTTAAATTTGTTTGCCGCTATTTTGAATGAATCAGCGTCCATTTCTGTTCTGTCAAACCCTGCTCCGAATCTCGGATTCATCATATAGTCGAGTAGACAGTTGGCAGGATTGTCACTCCATGTCTTTGTAAGATTAGCATACACATCAGGCACATTGGCGCCTCCTGAATGTGTTGTAACATTGTAAACTTTTTTACCAAACACATCAAATGTTAAATTAGGTAAGCCACCTCCAAATGGATTGCTTTCTTGTAATGCCTGTGTGTTTACCTTCCATTCAAATCTAACTGCCGCATACACTATGCCTGGCAATTTTCTATTTGCTGTTTTCCATGTTGGTGTTTCGTTCATCAAACTACTTTGTGATTGTGATTCTGTGCCATAGAACAGTTGAAATTTTAATCTGTCTGCGTATGTGCCTTGTGATGAATTATAAACTGTGCCTGCATTGTAAACTTCATTAGCACCTACTTTAGGATATATTTCATTATCGTCAATTTTTATTCTGTTGATACCTTCTATTTCTCCTTCACAGATAGCATACACCACATACAAATATTTGTTGTCTGTGCCGTTTGTTTCAGCAAATACAGGAATTGAACCAACTCTTCTAAAACCATACACAATTGGTATGCCGTTGTTGGTTCCTGGTTTTGTAACTTTTACTCCAGATGCTAACGCTTCAGGATTTAGGTCGGGAGTATCTATAGCGCCAAATGGCGATACAACAAAACTAAAGATATCACCCACAAATGAAGTGACACTTTTAATGGCTTTCTTGATGCCTTTAAAAAATTTTTTTATCTTTTTAAACGGATTACTCATCTATTCCTTTCACAAAAAAGTTGCCACACGCATTCATACCTTTTGATTTGAAATACACACTTGCTCTATCAATGTGCTCTTGGTCTGCTTCGCAATTTTCATCAAATAAGAAAACACTTGCCATTACATATTTGCATTTATTTTGTTCAAACCAATCTACAATAGCATTCCAAAGTTGGTCAGCATTGCGTTTATTTCTGTGTTCTGGATGCACAAAAAACATTCCTATATCACCAAATCTATTTTGATTCCAAGGTATTTCGTTTAATGTGCCAATTGTGTAACCTATCATTTTGTTGCCGTCTAACAATACAAATATGTTATTTGTATCTGTGATAAGTGTTTCTCTAATTTTTTGTAGATACACAGACCAATCACCTATGTTGTTTTGTGGTAATTTTGCTTCTTCATGTTGTGCTACACACAATTTTTTGAATTCAGTAAAATCGTCTGCTGTCAGTTGTCTTATCATTATTTTATTCCCCATTTTAATTCTGCTAATGTTTCGTGTGAATATTCCATACCAAAGTCGCTTGGATGTTCTCTTTGAAAATTTTGTAGATTGCTTCTGCGTCCATTTTTTTTGTTAAAATTAACAAACTGTGAACTAACTTGGTATTGTATGTCTGCTGTGGTTTGATTGTTGGTCACAGAATATCCTGCCACTTTTCCTTTGAACAATAACACTATTGCATCATCTCCACTGTCTCCTAACAAAAATCTTGTGTTGGGATCTAAAAATGCTCTGAATATTCTAACGCCTGCGTTAATTTGACTGCTTACAGCATAAGTTCTAACCAATGAAACATCTAATGCTGATATGGCAATGTTTACATTTGATATATTCAAATCACCTGATTCTTGCGATTCTGTAAAACTTAAAAAGTCACCTTGGGCAACATAGGTATTGCCATTAAAAAATATATCAAATGCATTGTCTGTGAAATAATTTGTGCTCACTGTGCCTGCACTATCTATCACATCAATCTCTAGTAATATTGCTGTTAATAAACTGTCACCTGCGAGATAGGTGTTGAGTGTGTCTGTAAACTGTCGTGTCATTAGATGGCCTCCTGCACATCCATTCGATAATTTACTGTGCCATCTGTGTTATATTGATATTCAACAGCATCCGTTGCCATTATCATTTTAAAAGGCACATTATCAAATGTCACTGTGTCTGATACTGCTACTGCTTTTATCAGTGATGGTTGAAAATTTATTTGAACATCGCCTGCTGAATCTGGTGTTACATCTCCTGTGACCATATACACTTTGCTGTGGTTAGAAAATTTTATTACATCACCTGCTTTAAGAATAGTGCCAGATGTCCAACCAGTAAGTGCTACATCAACAGCAGTTGATCCTACATCACTGGCATCTTTTGCTGTCATTGTGCTAACTGCCGCGGTTGCTTTTTTACTGCTTATGCCGGGTAATTCAATTGTAAAGTCATTCAATCTGCCTCTTGCTTGTGATTGAAATGCTTGTATTTCTCTAAATTGATCCTGTGTGTAGAACGGAAATTCTAGTGTTGCTCTCCACAGCATTGTTGCTGTGCCTTTCCTTATGGTTCTACCTGAATTAGATTGTGTGAATGCTATGTTGTTCAAACCTTGAAAATTCATTGATTTGAATCCTATTAGATTAGGATTGACTAACGTAGATCCTGATCCATTAAATGCTCCGATGCTTGCCATTATGTTGTAACTCCTTGTCTTCCTTGTCTGTTAAATGCTTGGTTAATGATGCCAACTATTGTGCTTCTTCTTTCAACCAACAATTCATCAAATCCTGTGGCATCCACAGTTTCAATGTTAAAGTTCACAGTCATTGCATTGCCCATTTGGTTGTTTGGTATAATTGTGCCTGCTGTGCCGGGCCTAAAAATTTCGGGGCCCGATTCTCCAACCAGGTAACTTTGGTCTCTACGCACATCACCACCTTTTTGTCTTGGGCCTGTGTAAGATGTTGATCTAATTTGTTGAACTTGAGCATAACCTTTTGCCGCCACCAATGCCGCCGCCGCAAGGTTTAACGGGAATGGTAACACTTTAAGTGCGTTGGCAATACCTTGTGCTGTTGACACAATCGCTTCAGCAATCGCCGCCGCTTTGGCAATCTTAAATGCTTTTTCACTTGTCTGTCCTAACACATTGATTACTTCTAATCCAATAGATTTTGCAAGGTCTACTCTTTGTTTGCCTGACAGTGCTTCTATGTCATTGGTTTTCGCTTGACCTGATTTTATCAAATCAATAACTTCTTTTACTTCTCTTTTTCTTGCCGCTATGGCATCTCTTGCTCTGTTGTCTTGAATCTTTCTAACAGCAATGCTGTATTCTCTTTCGCTTAGAATACCTTCATCTCTTAATCTTTTTAATTGTTTTAATTTTTCTTGTTCTGCTTCGACTTCTGGAAATCTTTCTGCCAACACACCCCCAACATCTTTTGCTATGCCTGGCAATGCTTTCTTAGCCGCCGCTAATTGTTTTTCTGATTCTATTTCTTGTAATTTAAGTAAAATTCTTTCTCTTGTTTCCGCATTCATGCCTTTTAGAACAGTGTGTTCCATTTCATACAATCTACGCAATGCTTCAGTAGGTTGTTTTGCCGCTTCTAATTTTACAATTTCTTTATCTAGGCCATCAACAATTTTTGTAATTTGTGCTTTTCTTTCTTCTTGTAATGCTATTAAAGCCTTTTGTGCTTTGCTTAATCTTTTTGTTGAATCAGTTGTTGCCTCCATACCATCGTGTAGACCATTGTAAGATGTTGTAGATTTTTCAGTGGCATCAGTCATGTCCGTAAAGCCATCTACCAATTTCATTATTTCTTTTCTATATGCTACTGCGGCACCTAAAGCAATACCTACCCCTATTGCTGTGATAGGATTTGCCAACATTGCCAATGTGGTTCTTATTACTGCCGCTCTCAACACTAAGAATGTTGCACTCAATGCCTTTATACCTACTGCAAGTCTGCCTACTCCAACAATCGCACCACCTATAACTTTGGCACCTATGAATACACCAAATGCTATTTTGATTGTGTCAAGATTGTCTTTAAGGAATAATAATGTTGCACCTACATTTTTACCTAATGCGTTGGCAAAATTTTCACTGCCTTCACTGGCATCAATAATTGATCTGGTAATATCTGTCAATGCCGCAGTAAGTCCGCCTTCACCTACTTCATCAGCAAATATGGCAATTTCATCTTGTAAATTAGAAAACGCACCTGTTAATGTTTGTGCTTGTCTATCAATACCACCTGCAAAATCTGTTTTACCAATGTTTTCAATAACATCTATAATTTCTAAACCATTGTTTTTAATTTCTGTGGTTGTGCCTTTAAAAATAACTTTTAACTTGTCGCCTTCAGTTTTTACCTTGATACCAAGTTGTTTAAGCATTTCAAATTCACCAGTTGTGGCATTGAACACTGCTCTCGCAACTTCATCTATTCTTCTTCCCATACCAGCGGCTATGTTACCCACGCTGGTCATAAAGTCAACAGTCGGATCTAGACCTGCGTTTCTAAATGTTATGAACGCACTGGTTACATCCTGAAGTTGAAATGGTGTTTGTTGTGTAAAATCTTTGATTAAACGAAAGGATTTAGCCGCGGCTTGTGTTGATCCTTCTACTGTGACAAGTGTTGCTCGTAGATCTTCAAACTGTCTTATGGTATTGATTAATCCACGAACAAGTATGCCGGTTCCTATTGCCGCTAAGGCACCTGCCACTTTTTTGGCAATACCATTAGTTTTACTAAGACTTTTGTTCAGACCATTAATCTGACCTTTTGCCTTGCTTATTGCGGCACCCGTCTTATCTACTACGACGAATTCTAGGCGCACCTGATCGGCCATCGTTCAAAACCTTTCGTTCTTCGTCATGCTTCATTTTAAAATATGCTGACCACATGGTCAATTCTAGGACACTAAACTGCATGACTTCTTCTATTGATTTGCCCAGCGTTTCCGCTACTTTGACAACCAATAGAAGTTCAGCGTCCTCTCTTAGTTTTTTTCTACTTCCTCAACTTTGTATTCAGAAGTAGCATTATTTAAAACAGTTGCAATCTTAATTAAAACTGCTGGATCTGTTTCGTGCATCAACGCTGTCTGGTCAAATCTGTTAAACATAGGTTTGCCATCCTGTGTCAATGCTTTCATAATGATTGATTCAACTAATGCTTCCACAGTGTCACCTTTGGATTGCAGTTGAATAATTTTGCTTTCAGTTGCAAAAGAATACGCATTTTTGTAATAAATGTCGCATTCCCACTCAGGCACATTCAACTTGTTCAGTTCACTGCCTAATTTGTTTTTGAAATGCTTTTTAGCATTTTCTAGTATCTTACTCATTTAATATACTTTCTCCTTCTCAATGCCGCTCTAGCAGGCCCTATCATGCCTCGCGGTGCTTGTTTTGATCGCCCTCGTTCTAAAAGACCAATGTAGGGTGTTCTATTGGAAACTGTTGTGGTTTTTCCCACATTGTTAGAAACAACAGAAGGATTTGAATCTCTTCTCATTTTCCAATTTCTTTTGGCCCTTCCTGTCTTAACAGGAGTTACTTTTTTTAACTCCTTTAAGGCATTGTGTGCGATACGGGTGCCCAAACGCGATAATTCTCTTTCTATCGCGTTGAACACCTGATCTACTTTTAGCAGTCTGCCACTAATCATATTAGATAGTTGCTTCTACTAATGGTCCCGTTCCTTGAAATGAAACCGTTGCTTGGTTTAAGTCATCGAATGATACTGTTCTTGAAACAGAAGTTACGATAACATCGCCTTCGTATTTTATTCCACTGTTTGATGTGTGAAATTCAACATGAAGTGTAGCGTCTGCTGAAGGATCAAATATTCCTAATCCTTCGTGAGTTGATTCAAACAGCACATCCATAGTGCCTGTGAATTGGTGTAGTGAAGAAATATAAGTTCTTGCACTTGACCCCATTGCTGATGTATCTAGAGCGTCCTTTGTATGTTCAACACTCCAAGATCTCACAGATGCTACCGCAGTTGCCGCCGCACCAGAATCAGCACTAAACTTCACTGTTCCATTTTCGCCGCTTATAGCCATAGTTGTTCTCCTTAGTTGGTGTCGTGGTCATCTTCATCCACTTTGTCAAAAGACTCTGTAGATACACTTCCATCGACCGTTGTTGATGTTTCAATATCCTCCACATCTTTCAATGTTTCGTCTATTGATGGTTTAATTTCAGCAGTCACTTTAATTGCTTGGCGACTACTTTTTTTCTTACTTCTAGTTGGTTTAGGTTTTTCAGTTTTTTCTGAATCTGCCAAACGCCAACCTTCGTCAAGAAATCTTGAAATTTTGTCTTGTTCAATCAATTGCGATTGATTTTCTTTTCTAACACGATAATATTTTACCATTACACTGCTCCTTTAGTGAATGAGTAAAGAACTTCTACAATCATTAAGAATTCTCCCAATGGAGCAACTCTGTCTATAACTTCAATGGTTCTTACTCTTGTTGTTACTGCTTTGCCCGTAACTTCTCTTGTTCTATCATTGTTTAATGTTTCTTCCAATCTTTCGATCAATTCGTTACGTTTTTCGTCCACAGTCTGCACATAACTGGTTCTGCCATCTGATCTCACAAAACCTCTTACATTTACTTCAATTGTGCCTCTGCGTATGCCACCCATAGCATTGTCTTCTCTAGTTTCATTACCAGTTGTAATTAATATGGCAGGAAATTGTGTAATTGCTAATTTTTCAACATCAAATGTTTCGCGAGTGATGAAAGCAGGTCTAGGAGAATGCATATCTCCCACAACATCTACAATGTTTTTTGTGATTGTTTCTCTGTTGGACATCCGCTACCTTTTTAGTCGGAGGTAGTATTGCGGTTCCTTTTCAGCGTCTGTGACTGTGCCTGAAGAATCAAAATCGTATTCTATTCCATCCTGCATAACAGCATCTAGTTCTCTAGTTGCTTCTTTTCTGTAGAAATCCATTTTTCTTTCGAACATATCCATCTCCTCAGAAAATTTTGCAAGTTTTGGCATGATGTGAAATCCTAAAGTCCAATACACAGCGGCTCGAGTTAATTGACTTGCATTATACAAATCTTCATTAGGTTCGTTGGCACCTATATTCATTCTCTTGTAATCGTATTTAGAATATGCCTGTAAAGGCCACCAATTTGCCCTTAACCATCTGAATACATCTGCTTGACCGTCTGCAATTTCTTGTGACAGATCGCTGATGCCAAATTCGTCTATGTTGGGTTCTATCTTTTTGATATCACTTATTGTTAATAGTGTCGCCATAAAAGGGTGCTCCCCTCCTTTATTGTTGTTAATTGAAAGAACAAATCCTTTTTGTTCACAGTTATTTATTCTTAATCAAAAAAAAAGGGCGATATTTCTACCGCCCTTTTCCAATGTCAACGAAGTAACAAATCTATTTATTATTATAGATTCGCGTCTCCTAA
>CEPA01010620.1_pt1 | contig 12908 bp, 7 predicted proteins | sample 356241 | NCBI WGS metagenome assembly CEPA01 (sample SAMEA2620542, study PRJEB7988) | marine metagenome | biome: marine biome (ENVO:00000447); feature: surface water layer (ENVO:00002042); material: "saline water (ENVO:00002010), including plankton (ENVO:xxxxxxxx)" | depth 5 m
GGTAATGAAGAGATGTATCATCTTTTTGTTACTCCACAAGTAATGGCTGATCTGAAACTAGATTCTGACTTCTTATCAAACGTAAGAAGCGCTGGTATCAGAGGACCAAACAACGAACTATTTGCTGGATCTTCTAGCTTAATGGTTGACGGCGTTATGGTTCACGAATTCAGACACGTACCAAACACTTCTCAAGGTACCTCAGGTACTCAGAAAGGTGGATCTGGTAGTGATGTTGACTTCGCTGCTAACCTATTCTGTGGAGCTCAAGCTCTTGCTATGGCAGATATCGGTTTGCCTGAAATAGTTGAAGATACTTTCGACTATGGAAACCAAAACGGTATTTCTATTGGTAAGATTATGGGTCTTAAAAAACCTGTCTACAATTCTGACATTTCTGGTCAGAACGAAGACTTTGGTGTAATCAGAGTAGATTGCGCATTTTAATTAAGATTGGGGTGGTCTTCGGACCACCTCTTTCTACTAAACAGGAGTTTTAAATGGATAAAAGAAAAACTATGAAAGTTATCTCAGAAACAGATTTATATGTATCACTTTTAACTGGTGATGCTGTTCGTTTATATGCAGGAGAAGCAAGAGAATTCCCAGAGTATATTGGATATGCTTGTTTACAAGCTGGGGCTACAGAAGTAAGAGAAGAGCCTAAAGCTAAAACAATGGAAGATGTTATAGAGGAAACAGAAGAAAAACCAAAAGCAAAAGCTAAAACAACTAAGAAAAAATAGATGGCTGGTACGTTACAAGCACAACATATTTTGTCCAGGGTACGTAATATACTTCAGGATAATACGTCTGTGCGTTGGACGGATGGCGAGATGTTTGACTACCTAAGCGATGGCCAAAGAGAAATTGCTAGTTTTAAACCAGATGCTACTGCTACCCACGCAAATGTACTGTTAGCTGCTGGTACCGAACAAACCATACCTACTGATGGTTTAAGGTTAATTACTGTACATAGGAATATGTCTGGCACCGCTACAGATGCGACAGGCGGTAGAGTCGTTTCAAAAGTAAACTTAGATATAATAAATAGTGAAGACCCTAATTGGCATAACCCTACGGTTACGGGAAAAGCTGCGCATGGCACGGTAGTTAAACATTACATGTTTGATCAAAGAGACCCACGTAAATTTTTTGTTTATCCCGGAGTATCTGGTAGTGCCTATGTAGAGGTGGTATATTCTAAAAATCCTACTAGTATTGGAGCTAATACAGACTTAATACAAGTGGATGATATATATGCAAATAGTTTAATGAATTTTTGTTTGTATAGAGCTTATTTAAAAGATGGTGAGTTTGCTGGTAACTTTCAACGTGCTGGTTCTCATTACCAATTATTTACACAGTCCCTAGGTATTACTACCCAAGCGGACACAGTAAATGAACCTAGACAGGAGGCTACCATTGGCTAGTTTTGAATCTTTAGTAAAAGATGTATTACCCTATGTTCCGGGGTGTCCTGAATCATTTGTAGAAACTAATTTACGTTCTGCAACTATAGAACTTTGTGAAAAAAGTAGAGCTTATACTTATGACCTAGACCCAATAACTACTTTATCGGGAGTTTATGAGTATGAGTTTGATCAGCCGTCTGGTACAGATGTACATCAAATACAATGGGCAACTTATGATGGCAATGATTTAGACCCAATTAGCCCTAGAAGTTTAGAATTAAATTACCCCGACTGGCGAGATAAATCAGGCATACCAACCGTATATTTACAAAAAACAGCTGATACCTTCTGGTTGGTGCCAGTGCCAAATGCAAAAACTGTAAATGGGTTATTATTACAGGTAGCTCTTAAGCCAACTAGAACTACCAACAGTATAGACACAGAATTTAGTAATACCTACCGAGACGGCATTATTTATGGCACTATCTATAGGTTACTAAGAATTCCGGGCAAAGAGTGGACTGATCCTGCAGCCGCTGCTGATTACTTTAACTTATTTCAAGCAGAAGTGAACGATGCTGAATTAAGGGGTAGAGGTGGCAATATTGGCGTAAAAAGGACAGTTAAATACAAAGGTGCGGGATTGTCCCCAAGGAAAAGGTATGGACGTTATGGAAAGGAACTCGACTATTAGATGGATCATTTTATAGAGCCCAAACTAGCTGATGTTCGGTTATGTTGGGAAGAAATAAGAGGCCCGATATGTTCGATATTAAATGAAATCCCTCATTGTGAGGTTATACCAGAGGACATTTATAGCGAATGTGTAAACGGAAGAGCAGAATTATATATGTCTCCCATTGGCTTCATGGTCTTAACGATAGAAGTAGAACCTTTTTCAAAAACAAGGAGTTTGTTAATTTGGATTGCGTATGTGCACGAAACTGGTAAACATAATTGGGTTTCGCATGTACAATGGTTAAACCAATTAGCAAAAGCTTTGGATTGTGCTTACATAAAAGCAAAATCCGTAGTTCCTGAAATGGAAGAATATGCTTTAGCTAATGGTTGGGAAATAAAAGAAAGATTATATAGTATTGAGGTATAAATATGGGTGGTAGTAGAGTTAATCCTGCAGATTATGAAGCAGGTCCAATGGAATCGTATGCAGCTGGCATAGCTGTAGATGCTAATGATTACTATAAAAAACTAGAGCCTTTAATTGTAAAAGATATACAGTCTGCTACTGATTTAAAAGTAACTCAGTATGCTAAAGGAAAAGCTCAAGCTGACTTTGCACAAACATTAACTAACGATTTAAACTTAAAAATGGAACAAGACTTTGCTGTTTCTGCAGCTAGAATGTTTGGTGCTGTTCAAAATCAAACAAGAGCTAATCAAGAAGGTGTAAAAATACAAAATCAAGAAATAGAAAATGCCCTAAGTATAGGTTTGGGTAACGAGGCTACTGCGGCAGGGGCTATTTCTGATGTTGCAAGGGGGGAAACAACGACTAAGTTAGCAAAAGTGCAGGATGTTTTAAGTGCGAAACTCGCAAAAGATAAAATGTATGGCCAAGCAGCGGCGGCTGTTGGTAAGTTTTTTACGGGTAATATACAATCCCAACTTAGCGCAAACAGAATGACGGGGGGTTCGTACACACCAACCGGAAACCCATTCCAAAGAGCTGTTTTAACACCCGGCGCACAAGGTGGTGTAGATGCATACACTACAGCTTTTGGCCCATTTGGTAAGAGTTAAGAATGGCAGCAGTTGGAGCAGGTTGGGCATGGGCTGAGATGGGTAAAACCATCAATTCCCTTGGCGGTTTTGATTATGGAATAGATTTTAATTTTAGTAATCTTGATTTTGGTAATTTAGGGGCGGCTTTAGAAAACGCTCAACGAGATATAGCTGATAAAGAGTTGCAAACTTCTATAGATGCAGCTCAAGGTGGCGTAGACCCAGTTACAGCTGCACAAGGTTCTAACAATTTAGCGATGGGTACAGCAATAGTGGATGATGGTTTAGCCATAGCTCCCGAGTCTCCGCAAGTAGAATCAGCAGCTGGAGTTGGAACTCAAAGTGTGACTGATATAGGTGGGACAGACTTCTCGGGTCCACGTCCTGTAGGAGCTCTTGCTACGGTAGATGACCCAGAAAGCGTTTATGCCGATGTTGCTAAAGACCGTTATGATTTTGTACGTTCCACTATAAGACCTTTTCAAGACAGCTTAATAGATGAACTAGAAGATGACTCTTTAATTAGACAAGCACCCGCTGATGCTTTAGTTCAAGCAAACCTAGCTGAAGGTATTTCAAGAAGAAACTTAAGTAGGTTTGGAGCAACGGAGAGTATGGCAGCTAGAACACAAAGAAGCAGAGGAAACCAATATGCAAGATCTATAGCAGTTACTGATGCTCTAAATAATGCAAGAGTAAATCAATTAGATAAAAATCAAGCTTTACTTAATACCTTAGTAACTTCAGCTAACACTATAAATAAAACTGTTTTAGGTCAGTTAGGCGCTGCTGCCGGTCTTCAACAAGGTAGAGAAAGGGCTCTTTCTTCAGCCAAATCTCAAGCTAAACAAAATAAATATGGGATCATAGGATCTCTTTTTGGGAGTATATAGATGGCTAACGGATTAGGACAAATGCCCGGCACCATTTTTGATGTAATGGCTAAAACAGATAGTCAAATGGCGTACTCATTTCAAATTAATCAGCAGCTTTCTCAAAAGATGCATGACAATGCTATTGAGCATTACAATCAACAACTTGATGTAAGTAATGAGGTTTATTACTCTGGAGCGGGACAGGGAAAAGAGAAAGCCTTTATGGTAGACCTACCTGCGCTTTTTTCAGACAAATTACAAGATGGGCCAGATAACTCTAGGGTAATGACTATAGACACTTTAAATAGTGCAGATGCTTTAGGTTATTTTAACGATATTGGGTTTACTCAATATATGACGGGTAAAAATGTGTTTCTTACTGGGTTTCAACCGGACCCAGAAAATCCAGAGATGGTTAAACCCATATTTGCTGAGTACGATAAAAAGGGAGTAACTAAACAAGCTCAAGGGGCCCCAATGAGACTTACTATAAGCAGACCTAGAAACCCTAACAACGATAATGAAGAATTTAGTTTTAGTATAGATCAAATAAAAAAATTACATCGTGACTACGTATATAACGTAAGAAGACAAAAAGATGCGCTATTAGTGCCTAGCACGTTTGATTACATGACCGTAGGTAAGGGAGAGTACAATCAAGCTGGCGAAGTAAGTACAACTACAGAAAAAGTTCAAAAACCAGTTGAGGATGAAAACCTTGGACCAGAGGGAACGGGTTATGGAGGAGATGGTGATGGTTCTAAAAGAGGTTGGAGTGGAGAAGAAGAATGGAGAAAACAAGCATCTGCTTTCCTTTTTGATCAATTTAACAAGGCACCAACACTACCTGAGGAAATAAAAAGTATAGAAACTTTAATTCAATTAGAGGATGAAAAATTAGAATCAATAATGCTCAATAACCCAGCGTTAAGACGAGCTAACCTTGTAGGTGTAAAAAGACAGGTAGCTAAAATAAGAAGCCAGTTAGTAGAACTTGAAAAAGAAAGACCTACAGAGGAACGTGAAAAAAAGAGGAAGTTTTTAGAAGATAGGTTAGAAAGAATTGAGGGTAAATATAACACCCAGTTTGCAGTAGCCGCAGGGGCAGATGAAGAAAAAGGTGACTTAAGTAGACGATTAGCTGGTGGAGTAGGCCCAGCTGTAGAACAAGCAACAAAAGACCTTGAGGATAGAGTAGCGAGGGTGGAGTATCAAATAAAAACTGACCCTCAAGTAGTAGAGCTAGACAACAAAATTAAGGATCTCCAATTCCAATTAGACGGACTTGAAGGAGAAGCTTTAGAAACAGCTGAGGGAGAAATATACAGATATACTCAAGAGAGAGATGAACGAGCAAATAAGTTGCGAGAAGAGGCAAAACTACCTGAGAAACTTGTGCCAAAAGAAATTCAAGGTTTGTTAGATGACGTCATTAATAAATCGGCTTTTAGAGCTGACAGCCATAATTTAATTATTAAGTATTTAGAAGACGACAAAAACTTACCTTTAACTTTAGCTAATAAAACTGCTATTAGGACGTTAGTAAAAGGTTTAGTTAATGAACGAGAAGGTAGAATAGAATTTGATAGAAAAACAGACCGAACCGCTGATCAATCTCCTGCGCACAAAGCTGGTAATCTAACTGGGGCTAAGGGTACACACCACTTTAAATCTCCTCAAGCCTTTCATGCTTACAGTAATGCTAATGCAACTGACGCAGCTTTCGTGTTCATGAATATGATTAAGTCCGATAAAGTATCAAAGATAAGTGGTAAAGACGTAGGTTTTTTAATGGATACAGTAAAATTCACTGGTACTTTAAGCGCCCCATTACTGACTGCTGTTATAAATCAAAAGTTTAAGCCAGCCGACATGAAGGCTTTAAGGGATCAACAAAAAGAGCTTCAACCTTTGATTAATAAACTTATAAGTCCTTTGAGAGAGACGGCTCAACTGGCTATGGAGGGTGGCGTTGGATCACCAGAATTTACAGACCATATGCAAAAATTTGCTACGTTAAACGGTAAACTAAATGATAACCTTTTAATACGAGATGTTCTTGGTAATGAAGACCACCCATTGAACGATGCTTTAGGTGCAATATTACAAAATAATATACGAGCCGGATTAATGCCTTTATTAGTAAGTGCGGGGGACAAAATAACTGATGTAGAAGAGTGGTTTTATAGTTTTGCACGAGATGATGCATCAGCAGCTATTGATCCAATGAGAGTTAATGAACTTTCATTAAGGGCTATATATAATGGAAGGCAGATAACTCCTAAAGAATTTGCTAATAGGTTCGTTGGACGACCGGGAGCAAGAACTAAAATAGAGAAGCAAGGTAATGAAGGACTAACTGGGTTTCAGTTATATGATATGAATGGAGCGCCAGTAGGTCAGTTAATAGACGAGGAGGACCTTTCAGATATCCTTAAACAGGCTAACGTAGGATCAAACCCTACTAGTATCATAAGATTGCTTGAAACTTTTTCTAATATAAACGCTGTACGGGAGCAAAAAATGAGGCAGTATAAAGAGGCTGGTAGTTTACCATTTAACATAGGAAGTCCTCTTGATGATACTGATGCCATTTCTTCTTTTGAGTAATTTATGTCAGATGATATTTTTAAAGTTCTTTTAGGAGACTCTGAACCTACTCCAGTTAAAGAGAGTAAGAATCCTGTAACCGATCAGTTTATAACTGATGATATTAAACAATCAGAACAGGAATACAGGGACTCTGCTCAGTTTGTAGATTTTACAGGTCAAACAGATTATGGACCTCCTACCATAGTTTATGGCGCGGGAGATTATTTTTCAAAAGGGGTAGAGGCAGGAGTAGAACAAGTTGTTGGCTCTTTTTATGGTATGGGAGCTATTGCTGATTTAATTACTGGAGATGAAGAAGGAGCACAGACAAATTTAAATGAGATGGCAAGGAGGGACCAAAACCTTCAAGCTATTTTAGCTCCCTTAGAAACTTTCCCTGATTTTTTAGATAACCCTTCTTTTGGAGATGCTTTTAATCAAGCAGCTAGAGGAGTAGGTCAATTTATAGCTCCTGCAGCTTTAACCATAGCTGAAGCTTTAGCTGGTGGTATTACTGTGGGGATAGCCCAAACCGCATTTACTTCTGCAGGAAGGGCAGCTTTAAAAGATATTTTAGCCGATACCACAAGAAAGTTTGCTACTTTTAAAAGGGGTAGAAACATTGAAAATTTACCGGACAACCCTATTGATCCCACTGTTCCATTACTACCTCCTCCAGGAAATATATTTAAAGAGATGTGGTATAAAACCGCACGTAATAAAGGAGTAGACAATTTAACGGCTGCAGAAAAGGTATTAATGGACGGTTCTAGAAACTTTTTAAGAAATATAAAAAGAGGTGCAGGAGCTGGAGCATTTATATCTTCTGAAACAATGTTAGCCCCTGAGGTTTTAAGAGAATACCAAGAAGCAGGAATGCAGCTTACTGCAGAGGAAGCTTTAGCTGCCTTAGTAGTTGGAGCCCCTGCGGCTGCTATTGATGTTTTAGGAGAAGCAGTATTTTTAGGTTCTATGTTTAAAGTCGCTGCGGGTAAGACTCGTTTAGCTGGAACAAAAAGAAGGGCTGCACTTGGCTACCCTTTAAGTAACCAAGATAAACAGGCCCTTGCTTTAGCAGCGCTTGCCGAGAGAAAAGGCATGAACGCGATAGGGGAAGTTGGAAAAAGGTATCTTAGAAAGTATGAAAACCCCTCTAAGTTATCTTTGTTAGGCGATATTAGTAGGGCAGCGTTAGCAAGTGCTGGAGTTGAAGGGGCTACTGAAGCACTACAAGAAGAAATAATCATGTCTCAAGCTACTTTAAAAAACCTTGATTTTAATAATCAAAGTGTAGAGGCTAATTTACGTAGGGGCCAAGCTTTTTTTGATGGGTTTGTAGCTGGTGGTGGTCGTGGTGTCCTTGGTGGTGTTAGTTCAGGTATCTTTAGACAAGCACGTGATTTTTATTTGCAAGCTAAGGAAGATGCCCAGTACGGTTTTTTAAAAAATAAAACAGTACGTGATCTTGAAAAGTTAGGAGGACTACCAGAAGTAAGAGAAGACATCATAGCTCAGTTAGGTACTATGGTAGACACTAATCATAAAAGAACTTCTTTATGGTTAAGTGAAGAAACTTTAAAAAGTTTAGATTTAATAGACGAAAACACTACATTGTTGGAGCTTTTAAATACCGATGGTTTTGACCTTTCTGCGTTACAAGACTTTTTACGAGATGCATATAACAAGTTAGGTATACCAGAAAGTGCTGTTCCTGCTATATCTATAAGTCTAGATAAAGATGGTTTTGGAGCGTTACTAACTGTTGATCCTGCGATACAGAAAAAATACAGTAAAGAAAGAATGGAGGACAGACCTTTAAGAGATGTATTACAAGAAATTTTAGACTTCACTGAAACTCCTACGGCTAGTAAAGGAGATGAAGTAGTTGTATCTTTATTAGAAAATGAACGAGTAGTTTGGGAACAAACCACCCCTAACGAACTACAACAAATAGAAAGTGCAGTTGAAAAAGCAGATTCGCAAGTAAAAGGAGGTGTTTTAAAACCTGAAGATCAAATGGAACTTGATTTTGGTGACGACCCCGGACAAGTCATAGTTACAACTCCTATCAGTCAAAGCGAAAAAGATAAGTTAGATATGTTCTCAGACATAGAAGAGTTCCCTAAATTAAAAACAAAAGTCCAGAGTATACTTGAGAAATATGATGATGGGATTGCTAGTGAGTCTTTTGTTAAATTACAAGAAGAACTTAATAAATTTGCTGATTTAGACAAATATCCTAAATTAAAAACAAAAGTTCAAAGCATAATTGAGAAGTATAAAGATGACCCAAATCTTGTAAAAATTAATGAAGAACTCAATAAATTTGCTGATTTAGACAAATACCCTAAGTTAAAAACAAAAGTTCAAAGCATACTTGAGAAGTACGATGATGGGGTTGCTAGTAAATCTTTTACTCAATTACAAGAAGCCCTTAACAAATTTCTTGATTTAGACAAATACCCTAAGTTAAAAACAAGAGCTCAAAGTATCTTAGAAAGAAGCAAAACCTTAACTGAAGTAAAAGAAAAATTTAAGAACTTATTTGATACTGAAGGGCAACCAGCCGTAGAAACAAAAGCCGAAAGTAGTCGAACTGCTGAAGATTTTAGTGTTTTAAGTAGAGAAGAATTAGAGGAAGCTATATTAGATAGCCTAGATGAAGAAAATGGACAACGTACTGAAAGTTTACTACAAGAATATGCGAAAAGAAAAAAAGATCCAAAAAGGGAAATAATTATTCAAACAGTAGAAGAGGTAGCTAATTATCGTTTAGACAATAACCCTAAAACAGATGATGATGATGGAATTATTAAAAAGATATCTGAAGAGTTAGGTCGTAGCCCAGAAGAAGTACTACAGGAATTAAAAGACTTAGAAAGCGAAGCAGTAGAAGAAGGTATTGTAGATATAGACGGTGGTAAAGGATATGAAGTAGCGGGCACCGACCAAGCTATTGATGCAGAAATTATAGAGAATGCGGCTAATATACAACAAGTTGGTGTGTCAAAACTTCTTAGTGGTAGATATGCACAAGCTTTTAAAAAAGCTGATCTTACAAAAATACCAGAAGAAGGGTTAGCTGAGATAAGAAAACTTCAAGCTGACATTATGTCTCTAACCGTTGCTGCTGAACTAACTTACACTAGTGTATTTACGTCTGGTGACGCTACAAAAGAAATGGAGCGACTCAATGGTTTAATAGCAGAAAAAAATGAGTACCTTGACCAACTTATAGAAAAACATGAAAAGTATCAACAAAATGAACCTGCTATAGCACTTAAACAATTAATAAAACGTGTTCAAAAAGGACATGACAGGCAAAGATCTGGGCCCACTACTAGAACCGTAGATATAGGAAAAGGCACTGCTCCAGTTAAGGTAAGAATTAAACCAAAAAGAAACCCGTCTATAAAAGATGTGCAAACAGCTTTAAATGCATTACCTCCTAAAGACCTTACCCTTATAAGAATTAATGAAACAGCATTAGCACGTATACGAAAACAGATTAAAACTACCCAAGATGAGCTAATAAAGTTAATTGAAGAAAATAGACAAAACATGGAAACCGCGAGCAAAACTGCCGGTTCTCCAACACCTCCAACTCAAAGTGAAGTAGAAACATTATTTCTTGGAGAGTTAGGAGCAACAGCCGCAGAAACTAAAAATTTAGTAGAGGGTCTTTCTAGTGAATTTTTTGCTCGTGTAAATGAACTTTTAACAGAACAAGAAGTTAGAATTACTTCGGGGGATACTCAATATATTTTAGGTAAAGATATTATGGAGCAATTACGTTCAGCAGTTTTAAGTGAACAAAGAAATTTAGAACCTATATTTTTAGATAGAGCAGACCAAGACCTTAAAAAAACACTTGATAGGATAGATAAAAAAACTAAAGGAGAAAGAACACTTACTGCTGGTGGTCTAGACGATGTAAAAGACCAATTAGAAAAAAAGGCAATTGAAGAAGCTAGACAACAAGCAATTGAGTCAGTACTTGCAAAAGCTGAGTTGTATGGAGTGCCTTTAAAAAGTTTTGGTATAAGTGGTGGGGCTACAATTAGTTCACACTTAGCTAACTACATGGACAGTGCTGAAATTAGTTTAATAGACCCAGAATTAATACAAGCTAATTCAGCAATATTAAGAAGGTTACTAGAGGCACAAAAAGCTGACCCTTCTAGTCTTTTTAAATTAAAAACTACAGATATTATTATTGGAGAAAGATCTGGAGAAACACTTTTTAACCCTATTAGTGATCCTAGACAGATAGCTCTAGACATGTTTAGGCTAAGCCCTGAAATCGCTGACAAAATAATAGAACTTGGATATAGCTTCCAAGAGGTAGAAAACCTGTTAGGAGCATTACAGAGCATCGTAAAAATACAAGGGGGTAAGAGTATGGTAGTCCCCCTAATTGGTTTACAGAATAGGCTTGGTAAACAACAAGCTAATCGTGTTGTTGAGTTTGTGAAAGATATAGGAGTCTTAATGGGCCTTAGACTTGAGTCTGATTATCAAGTAATCGTAAAAGAACTTACTCCAGAGTCTTTACCCGAACTCTACAATGATACTTTTAGAGACATGACTCCTGAAGAAGCGGTACAAACTGCAGTAACACAAGGTATGCAAACTGCTCAAAACAACGAAAAAAATAACACACAGAACTTTAAGGATGCTGAAAAGTATAAAGGGGATGGTGGATCTATGCGTTTTATGTGGGTAAAAAGAACTTCAAAAGGAGAGAATGTTATTTCTTTTAATGAAGTGTTAAAAGCTGGAGTAGCTCTTTTTGATAGCAGTATAGACAGTTTAGAACGTGCTAACGTTACTTACGGATATAAAGTAGCCATGGGGTTTGCAAAACTTCTATCAAATAAATTTATAACAAATTTTAAAGATAAAAATGGCGTTCCAGCTAAAATTGTTTTTAAGTACAGCTATAAAGCAGGTAAAAAATATAAGACAGATGAAATTGCATTAGAAAGTATGATGCAATCACTTACTATAGAGGATAGGCTTGTAAAAAAATCAACTAAACTTCCTTTCTTTAATGCTGACGTAATAGATAAAATGGAGAATGGCGCCTATGTTCATGATTTAGATTCAATAATTAAGGAACTAATGGTGGACGGTCGGTATGATGAGGAATCTCCGGTTAGTGTTAAATCAAAAAATTACTTTATTAATAAACAGGGTAAGAAAGAGTTTTTTAAAGGGGTAAAGCCTGATTTATTTAGTCTACCTATCTACTACAATAGTAGTTCGGGTGAATATCAATCTGCTAGAGAACTTGCAGAAAGTATAACCGAAACTCCTTTTTATAAAGAAAACAAATTATCAAAACCTTCTTTAGTTAATTCTATAATTTCTTTAGAGAACTCTATTGTAAACCCAACCTTTGAAGTTGTTAGAGATAAACTACAAGGTATACAGGAAAGTTATGACTCCCTAGCCGAGTTAAAACAAGAGGTAATTGACAGACATAGAGAAAATTACAGATTACATGGTTATGATGAAGATTTTGTAGATTCTATATCTGGTTATGAGTTAGATTTAAACAAGTTAGAGCTGACTGAAATAACTTCAGGTCTACAAGATGGTGTAGATTACTGGGGTTATAAATTAGGTTCTGAATTAGGTTATAAAGTTTTAGGGCTAGCTGCTTCTGAAGCAGTAGGTTTTGGAGATGATCAAATTATAATACCAAAAACAGAATTTGGTAAACAGATATTATTGTTATCTGATGAAGCTAAAACTAACCCACAACAATTTAAAGACTTAGCTTTAGCCGAGAAAGAATTACAAGATTTAGTATATAAAAAAACTGAAAAAGAAGGAGTTACTGCAGGGTTTCTTGATGAGCCATTAAGCTACGCAAAAAGAACAGAGTTAGTTGTTAGATATTCAGACGGGGTGGTTATATTTTCGCAAACAGACCCGGGTACAAATAAAGTTAACACTCCTGGAAGTGCTTTAACTATACGTGTAGCAGAGCAATATAATAAACCTTTATTAATAAACCCAACAAGTAAGGAAGAAATTTTAAGCTTTTTAATGCGCCATAACATTAAAAGGTTAAATATTGCGGGGGCTGGTGCAAGTGAGCCATCTTATTTTGCAAATAACCCTGAGTATAGAACTATTATAAAAGCCGCTTTATCAGATGCAAAAGATTTAATGTCAGGGGATGCTACGTCTGTTTTAAGACAAAAAGCTTTAGAAGATCCTGAAACTTACCGTTTCCCTACTCTTGAAGAACAATACGCCCATCTGCAAGCAA
>CEPA01020208.1_pt1 | contig 12891 bp, 19 predicted proteins | sample 356241 | NCBI WGS metagenome assembly CEPA01 (sample SAMEA2620542, study PRJEB7988) | marine metagenome | biome: marine biome (ENVO:00000447); feature: surface water layer (ENVO:00002042); material: "saline water (ENVO:00002010), including plankton (ENVO:xxxxxxxx)" | depth 5 m
ATTTCCGCAAGAGTTTCCAGGTATCGACACACAAGTTGAAGGAAACTTTATGCAAAACTACAACTCTTATGGTGCTTGTATTGATAAAAACAACCATCTTTGGACTTGGGGTAATAATAACTACGGCGAAATGGGTATTCAAAATAATACTGGGGGTGGAACTTTTGAAGGACGAAGAGGTGTACCTGTAAATATTTCTACAAGAACTAACTATACAGGTGGTATTGGTAGTACATCAGTACCTTCGTCAAGAAAGAAAATTGTTGAACTAGCAACACCACACGCAACTGACGGAAACAACGGCGCAATTGTTGTTCGAGACGAAGATGGATTCGTTTACGGATCAGGTTACAATGGCCACGGCGTTATGGGTCAAGGTAATACTTCGGCTCAATATCAGTTTAAACAATATCCTACATTTGGTGTAGGTGGTGTTTCTGCTTACAAAGCTAAACAAATTGAAATTAGTAGTGCGTCTAATCCAACACTAATAGTTCTTACAGAAAACGGAGATGTATATTCTGTTGGATATACAGGTTACTACCAACACGGAGAAAATAATACGACTAACCACACAACACCGACTATTGTTCCTGTGGTTGGCCCGACTAATGGTGGTAATGTAATTGATAGAATTGCTGCGGTAAGTCACAAAGGTGTCTTTGTTATTGATACTGCCAACAATCTTTGGAATTGGGGTTATGATAACAATGGTTACTTTGGTCGTGGTGGTACTGCGGGTAATTACTATAACCCAACAAATGTTATGAGTGATGTATCTAAAGTAGCAGTTACACATTGTACTGATAACTATAATTCAACAATGATTATTAAAACTGATGGAAGCGTTTGGGCTGCGGGTTACAATGGCTATGGACAATTAGGTCAAGGTAACACAACTGCATTAAACACATATACAGAAATGAAATTCCGTTTACTACAAAACGACGGAACTTATGCTAACCAAACACTATCAGCAGCTAGTTATCCATTTACCGTCACTCAAGCTATGTTTGCGGGCGGAACACAATATCAAACTTCTGCGGTACTAACTTCAGAAGGTAAGGTTTGGGTTTGTGGTTATAATGGAAACGGTCAAGTCGGTGTAGGACAAACAGGTAATAACTACCAAGTGTTCTACGAAGTTTATGGATTACCAGGCAAAGTAATACAGATTTCTCAACACGGACAATCAAGTGAAGGTGGTTGGGCTGCATTGCTAGAAGATGGTCAACTCTTTATGTGGGGATATGGTGGTTCTTACGCTATTCCTGAAGACGATGGTCATAGTTTCTATACGCCTAAATTAGTATTGTTTTAGGAGATAGATATGCCAAGAAAAACCATTGAGACAACACAGGCGGAGTTAGAAAAACACGAAGCCGAGTGTGCTATTAGATATAAATATGTTTTAGAAAAGCTTGAAGGTTTACACAAAAGAATTTGGCGAATTGAAGCTATGGTAATGATTTCAACTATATCACTTATAGGATTTATAATGATGTTTATAAATAAAATAATTTAATAATAATCTTTTACGGGGAAGGAAAATGATTGATCCAATCACGGCATTTAGCGCCGTGTCCACCGCTGCATCTGCTATTAGTAGGGCAGTTAAAGCGGGGCGTGATTTAAACTCTCTTGGACATCAAATTGCTAAGTACGCAACGGCTGAAGCTGATTTACAATTCGGCGAGTCTAAAAAGAAAGCATCAAGATTTTCTTTTACTGAAGATAAAGCAATTGAACGACATTTTAAAAAAGAAGAACTTAGACAGAAGCGTGATGAACTCCGTAGTTTATTTCTATTGTATGGTGCGCCAGGACAATGGGAAAGGTTACAAGCTGAAATAGCGTCTGTTCGTAAAGAACGCGCAGACTATTTAAAAAAGATGGCAGAAAAAAGGCGTCAAACAATTAATGTTATGCTTGTTATCGGTGGTGTTATACTAGCGATAGGAGCGATAGCATTAGAAATTTGGTTTCTTAAAAGCCTATAACAACGGAGATTTATGAAAAAGTTTCAACAACAATTAATAGCTTTATTAGGTATTATCTTGATGGGTCTAAGCACTTGGGTCTTAATAGAGATCGTTGAGTTAAAATCGACGGTCAGTATGATGAACCAAGAATTACTAAACATAGATAAACAATTCGGTAGGGTGTATAACTTTATTGATAAGTTTATGAAATATTAAGGAGTTATTATGTTACCAATAATTAACACATTGCTACCAATGGTCGGCGAAGTTTTAGATAGAGTTGTGCCTGATAAAAATCTAAACGCAAAAACTAAATCTGAAATAGAAAAAATGTTAATTGCTAACGCGGCACAAATAAATGTTGAACAAATCAAAACAAATCAAATTGAAGCGGGTCATAGATCCGTATGGACTTCAGGATGGCGTCCGAGTCTCGGATGGGCGTGCAGCGCGGGTTTCGCGTACACTTTTATACTACAACCAATTTTGCAATGGATACTTGTATTGGTCGGCAACGATACCATACTACCCTCCATTAATACAGACATTTTGCTAGAACTCGTATTTGCGATGCTCGGTCTTGCTGGACTTAGAAGCTACGACAAGATGAAGGGAACTACAAAATGACAAAACCTAGAAAAGGAAAAGCCAAAGTTAAAATAACGGCATCAGGTAAAAAAGTTTCTTATGGACAAGCGGGCAAAGCCAAAGGTGGTGGCCCAAGAGTTCGTCCAGGCACTAAGAAAGGAAATTCATATTGCGCTCGTAGCGCGGGCCAAATGAAGCGTAACCCAAAAGCAGCAAGAAATCCCAACTCACCTTTGAGACTATCTCGAAAGCGTTGGAGATGTAGTGGCACAAAGTCAAGATAATATCAACTTAACAAATAAGGAGAAATAATTATGCCAAAAGTTGGAAACAAATCTTATAGCTATAGCAGAGGTGGAATGAAGAAAGCCAAAGCCGCAGCTAAAAAATCAGGTAAGAAAATTACTTATCGTGGTCGTTCACCAAAGAAGATGAAGTAATATGGCTACGAAGAAAAAACCTGGTCTCTACGCCAATATAAATCGTAGGAAGCGTCTTGGTATTTCGCGTCCGAAATCCAAAAGTACAATAACTAAGAAAGCCTATGCAAATATGAAAGCGGGTTTTCCTAAGAAGAAAAAGAAAAAATAAGGAGTTACTATGGCAGATACTAAAGAGTTAAAAGATAAACTATTAGTCAGACTATCTGGTATTGTAGAAACCGAAGAGGAACTACAACCCGCAATGGTTTCTGCTATAGTTAACTTTCTTAAAGCGTTTCCACCCGCACAAGAACTTGAGGATTTACCTACCGCAAAAAAGATAGCTTCTTCTTTATCAAAGTATAAGGCAACAATGCCTTTTGATTTAAACAAGGAGAAGGAATATGGCAGTTAAATCAGGACTAGCGTCAAGTCAATATAGACCCGCACCTTTACAGATTATGTCACCGACACAAAATCAGATGCGGACTAATATGACACCAAAGACACAACAAGTTAAAAATCCATTGCTTGAAGATGCTAACAAAAGAAAATCTAAAGCACCTAAAGTTGGGTATAGTCCTAACAAAGAAATGCAATTGCTCGAAGGTGTTAAAGATGGAACTGAAGGTGTTCCAGGAGCAATCAATGGTGTTAGTGCATTCATCGATGGATATCTAAGAATTAATAAACGATCATATAAAAGGAGAACCTAATGCTCAATCCCCTAATGCTTGAGGATAGACCGCATTGGGAAACTACATTTCCTGATGATGTGTGGGGAGCATATACAGATTTTAGAAACTTTTTATTTATTGTGTGGCAACACTTAGGTCTGCCTGAACCTACCGCCGCTCAATATGAAATTGCACATCGTCTCCAACACGGCGTTGATACTACAGAACTTTCGCAAGGAATATCTGTAAGTGGCCCGCGCGAAGATATTATACGATGCTTTAGATCATTGGGTAAATCTTACATTACTTCTGCGTATGCTATATGGCGTTTAATGAGAAACCCTAGAGACGAAAAGATACTTGTAGTCTCAGCTACAGGATCTAAGGCAAAAGAATTCGTTGCACAAACTAAAGGTATCCTAGAGTCAATGGACTTAGTTCAATGGTTACTCGAAGGTAATCGTGAGTCAGGTGCAGCTCGAAGAGATATGGCTGATCAATTTGATGTAGCGGGAGCATCACTATCGCAATCGTATAGTGTTGCTGCGCGTGGTATTACAGGTCAGATAACAGGTAGTCGTGCGACTATCTTAATTGCTGACGATATAGAAGTTGAGCGTAATAGCCTTACGGAAGAAGCTAGACAAAGAATTGTACGAATTATCCAATCTGACTTTGTACCGATTACAAAAACAGAACACGGAAAGGGAGACATAATATTATTGGGTACTCCTCAGACAGAAGAGTCTGTTTATAATAAACTAGTCACAGAGATGGGATTTAATTGTTTTACAATTCCTGTAAGGTTTCCGACTACCGACAAACTTAAAAACTATTTGTTAACAGATAACAACAAAGGAACAGAGGTAAACATATTAGCACCTTATCTTTTAGCAAGATACGCTACAAAGAAAATGAAGTCAGGTGATATTACAGATAAAAGGTTTGGTGAAGAAGAATTAATAAAGATTGAGTCTAAAGGTAGAGCATCGTTTGCTTTACAATATATGTTAGATACATCTTTATCAGATGCCGAAAGATATCCATTAAGACAATTCAATTTGATTACAATGGCTATCAACCCTATGAAAGCACCGCTGACGGTACAATGGGGAAGAGATAATGATAAAGGTAATTACATAAAAGATATACCTAACTTAGGTTTCTCAGGTGATCACTTTTTGCGACCATTGTTTATAGATAAAGAATGGGAAACTTTAGAGTCTAAGGTTTTATTTGTCGATCCTTCAGGAAGAGGAGCGGACGAAACTGCCTGGGCAATCGTAGGTGTTCTTAATGGTATTATGTATTGTTTACACATTGGTGGAACACACGGAGATCCGTCTGATGCTATGACACAGATAGCTATAGACGCAAAGAAATACGATGTGCAAACCATTGAGGTTGAACCTAACTTTGGACAAGGGATGTGGCTTGCTGCATTCCAACCTGTATTATCAAAAGTATGGCCTGGCGGTTGTACGGTCTGTGAGTCCGAATGGGCGAAAGGTCAAAAAGAATTAAGAATTATAGATACGCTTGAACCCGTATTAGCACAACACCGATTAGTGATAGATGAAGATTTAGCGCGTGCCGAGGCTCGTGCAGAAGACCATCGATTCTCTTTGTTATATCAGTTGACACATATAACAAGAGACAGAGGGTCGTTGAAACACGACGACCGATTAGACGCCCTAGCGGGCGCAGTAGCACACTATCAGCGATCGATGGAACAAGATGTCAACCAAGCTGCTCAAGGTGTGCTACAACAAAGAATGGACGAAGAGATCGAAGATTTCTTAGAGTTTATGGAAGGCGGTGCAAAATTGATCCGTGGGGTTAAGCGTGGTGGGCAACGAACTGAAGTATGGATGTCAGATAGAAAGGGGGAACAATGGCGAAAAAAAAGAAAGCTTTAGTATTACCTGATATACCTGACATAGCTGATTATTATTTTTGTTGGTGGCTTGATATCAATAGTGATGCAAGTTGGCTGACACAAGATAAAGCAAAGACAACCAAACCTACGATATGTTTATCAACAGGTTGGTTAATATCAACAAACAATCATTGTCATAGGATTGCAAGTGATTACAATTTTAATGACGATGGTACATTAGGTGACATTGGTGGTGTTACTACAATACCAACTAAGAATGTTATTAAACTAACTAAAATTAAAATATAAGGGGATAGTTATGTATACTTTTGGAAAAACATCTATGAGTAAACTTAAAGGCGTACACGAAGATTTAGTATCTATAATGGTAGAAGCAATATCTGTTTCACCTGTAGACTTTGGTATATCTGAAGGTTTAAGAACTAAAGAGAGACAAAGAGAATTAGTCAGAGAAGGTAAATCTCAAACTATGAATTCAAGACATCTTACAGGTCACGCCGTAGATATATTTATATATAAAGATAAGAAAGCAGTATGGGAGTTCGATGAATATATTCCTGTTGCTAACTTAATTAAAGCTATAGGATCTAATAAAGGTATTACTATTGAATGGGGTGGAGATTGGGAGACTTTTAAAGATGCACCACATTTTCAACTTTCGTGGAACGAGTATGTCGAAGAATCCAAAACGCCCGAAGAGGAAAGCGAATCCATTGGCGAAAGACCTTCGGACACCGAAGTTCCGTCAGAAGATAGTTAAAAATAAGAAAATTTATAGCCGAAAAGGGCGAATGGCGTTTAATGGCGATATAAGCGTCATACAGAAGGATTAGGAGGTTTCAGGTATGTTTGGTCATTTGATAGCAACATATGTACTCCCTCGTCTTCCTAGAGAGCCGTTTTCAAAAAATGCCAAAAATTCGTGTGGTCATATTTTCCCCGACACACTTTGGCGAACCCCCGTGACCCTGGCTGCCAGGCGTCCAGGTCGAAGCTTCAAAAAAACCTGTCAGAAAACAAAAAGCAATCCCGTTATTGTTACGATTGACGGCGGGCAAAAATAAACTTGTTGATATGCTTAAATTATCGGCGGTTGTTCATATTGTTATATAAAAGATATTCCTGTTATTTAGTGTTATTGGGTTAATCGTGAGTGTTGTATTTTTGCAACAGCGGTTGTGATATATTTATCACGGCACGGACGCGCACCCCTGTAACACTATTTTTTTCTTAAAGTGTTTGTCTTTTTTTAAAAAATATGCATATAATCAGAATTAACAAAATGTAACTAAACGAAAGGCAAAACGAATGTTTAAATCAATCTCAAAAATAACTAATCCAAACATCTTAAAAGCGATTAATGAAAACGCGCAATTGTTTCAAAAATTGCCCGCTAAGTTAATGACAATTGACGGCGACGCTAAGACAATAAAAGGCGACAAGCTTAAAGTTAAAACAGGTATTATATATCTTACGCCGTCTAATACTTTAAATTTCTATAATACTTGCCCAATGGCAAAATTGGCGGGTTGTGAAAAAGCGTGTTTGTATTCGGCGGGGCGTGGCAAGTTTACAAGCGTACAATTATCAAGAATTAGAAAAACGCTTTATTGGATAGATAGACGCGACGAATTCTTAACCCAATTAAAATATGAAATAATAAAAGAAAGTAAAAAAGCGCAAGCGCAAGGATATCAATTTGCGGTGCGTTTTAATGGTACTAGCGATATCAGAATTGAAAATTACTTTTGGGCGGATATGGTCGAATTATATAACGAATATAATGTTAAATTTTACGACTATACAAAACTTGCAAATAGAAAAATTCCTAATCCTGAAATTTACGATTTAACTTTTAGTTATTCAGGAATAGAGACATTGTTTCAAGATCAAATAAAAATTGCGATTAAAAACGGAATGAGAATTGCGGTTGTTTTTCGTGATAAAATTTTGCCAAAAACTTTTTTAAATATGCGTGTAATAAACGGCGACGAAACCGATGTTAGGTTTTACGATGAACAAGGCGTTGTTGTCGGTTTATACGCTAAAGGCGACGCGATAGGCGACAAAAGCGGTTTTGTTGTTGACGCTATATAAAAATCCGAAACGCGGGCAATTGCTCGCGTCCGTCGATTATGTCGGCGCTGACGAGGATAACCGAGTTAGAACAAACAAAAGAAAGGCTATAAAATGCAAATAAGAAAACTTTTAGAAATCGACAAAGTAATTCACGATAACGACGGGCGCGCTTTCCCGTGTGATTTACAAGATTTTAACGACGAGGGTTTAAAATACTTTTCGGAAAGCAAACAGGAATATATAAATATTCTTGATATGGAATTAGTCCACCTTTTACGAATAGTTAAAAAAACTCTAATGTCTAAATCGTTCTACGATAGACTTGCGCCAAAATATAAAACTTACAATGTAGGTTATGAAATGGCTTTTGAAAAAATCCCGAATGATGATTTTGGAAAGCAATTTATAAAACTTTTAAAAATCTATCTAAATAAAGACGGATATAAAATGCGTGTAAAAGGTCAAAATGTAAAAGACGAATTTAGAAAAACAGGTTGCACCTATCACGGACAACCAATTTCTAAATCTAAAAATTTACGCGTTTATCTTGATAGAAAAACAACGACCGAACAAATAACAGGCTAAACCGAAACGCGGGTATTTTTGCCCGCGTCCGTCCGTGTTGCGGGCGCTGATGAGGTTTTTTATTTATCAGAATATTAACAAAAGAAAGGCTAAAAAATGCGATACGACTACACAATTAGCAAAGTTCCGTCAGCGGAACAAACAGAAGTTATTAGTGAAAATTCCTATAAAAAATGTCTTAGGAAGATTGCTAGTAAATTTCCAAAAATTCCCGTAAATATTCAATATAAGAATAAAAAGGGAAATCTACAAAGTGTGACGACCGCCGTTTATTTAACTGATAATGGAAAGGTAAAACAATGGAAGGTTTAAATGTTTTATCTTTATTTGACGGGATGTCTTGCGGTCAGCTTGCACTAAAACAAGCGCGGATTCCTGTTAAAAATTATTTCGCGAGTGAGATTGATAAATACGCTATCAAAGTTGCTCAAGAAAATTTTCCAAATACAATGCACCTCGGCGATGTTCGAGGTGTATTAAAATTTTGGAGAGATAACAAATTTCCAAAAATAGATTTACTTCTTGGCGGGTCACCTTGTCAGGGGTTCAGCTATGCGGGTAAACAATTAAATTTTGAAGATCCAAGATCGAAACTATTTTTTAACTTTGTTGAAATTCTCAACGAGTTAAAACCGAAATATTTTCTTTTGGAAAATGTCAAAATGAAAAAAGAGAGTCAGGATATTATTAGTAAATATCTTGGCGTTGAACCCGTGGAGATAAATAGTTCACTTGTAAGCGCGCAACATCGAAAGCGTTTATATTGGACTAATATTCCATTTAATAAAAATTTCGAGGATAAAGGCATAATGCTATGCGATATCCTAGAAAATGGCACTAGTCATAAGGCAATGACAAACAACGGCAAGGCGCATTGTTTGACGGCTAGATATCAAGGCGCGGTGTATTGGAATTCTATCGAGCGAAACCAACGAACAATGGTTTTAATTGATAATCCAAAAACATCAAAAGACGGATTAAAAAAGATAGGTATGGCGTCCGATATTAACGGACACGATATCTTAAAGCGTGTTTATTCCGTCGAAGGCAAGTCGCCAACGCTCAACGCTTGTATGGGCGGTAATACTGAACCTAAAATCGGTATAGGCGCTCTCAGAGGTCGTAAAAAGGCTAATGAGACTAAATACAATCAACAATACGAAATGCGTTTTGACGATAAATCAAACGCGCTTACAAGCGTTCAATCTGACAATCATTTAATTTTACAGGAAACCGACAAATATAGTTGGCGAAAGCTTACACCTGTTGAATGCGAAAGGTTGCAGAATGTTCCCGATAATTACACTAATTATGTCAGCAAAACACAAAGATATAGAATGCTCGGCAATGGGTGGACTATCGGAATAATCAAACAAATAATGGAAGGAGTTAAATGCACATAAAACAACGAGTATTTTGGGGTCTCGACGACAACGATAGAGTAGTTATCGATGTCGAAGAGACCTTAAAATTTTTCCGTAAAAAGTTAGACGAAACGGAAGACGAAAAGAACGGACAACCCGAAGACGAAATGGAAGAAAGCGAGGTGATTACGGATGAGTTCGACTAAGAAAAAAGTAAAGCTAAGAATCCTGCTAGACTTGGATATTACACAAACCAAGATTCAGGAGACTAAACATTGGTCAGAGTCTGACAAACTTTTAGCCTTTCTTTGTAATCAAATTTTGATGAACAAAAAGGCGGTCGATGTAGTCGATCAAAAGGTTACGCTGACGAGTCCATAAGGACGAAACGCGGGCGAAAGTCCGCGTCCGTAACTAACCGAAAGCGAGGTGATTTTATTGGTAATGAAAGATAGCGGAAACCCTGTCCGCTTTGGGAAGGGTTCAAGCGAGCGTATGGAATGGCAACAAGCGGTCAAAATAATCTCAAAAGTCGTCGAAGAATTTTGTGATGCAACTGCCGAATGTTTGCCGTCAAATGCTGATGACGAACAAGAGCGAGTACGCGCAGCTTGGAAACGAATTCTCGAAGGTTAACGGAATAAACAGGAGTCGATATGGATAATAATAATCTATACAAAAGATTCCACGAGAAGCTTCACTACAGAATGCCATTGTATCCAATTTTTGAATGGCGTTATGTATTCCTGGTCTGTTGCATTTTTGCAACACTTCTCGTGGTTATTTAGAGCATCCTTATGCCCATTGGGGGGCTATAGTGTACTATAGACTTATAGTATACCTATGGTCTCACCATTGGACATAAGGTTTTACATTAAGCAAACGAAAGGACAAACGAATGTCAGTATATAAGAGAAACGATAGTCCGTACTATTGGATGTCATTGCCTGTAGTTGATGACAGAGGGAATATCGTCAGATATCACAAACAGAGTACAAAGAGACGAGTGAAGTCTGAAGCTTTGTCTGTGTTCAGACAACAGAACAAACAGAAGTTGGATGAAGTTCAACTAAAAAACTACAAAAGTATGACTATTGCGGGCGCAGCAAGACAATACATTGAAGACACTATTGCGCTCGGTAAGTCGGCGGGCAAAGACTATCAAGTTTATTTAAACAAATTAAATCACAACGACGGAGACCAACCGATATCAAGGTTAAATCGTATGTGGTTATTGACGCTGAAAAACAAAAGACTATTCGAGGGGTTAAAACATTCGACTATTAACAATGAAATAACTTTTTGGATATGTGTATACAATAAGGCACGGAACGATTATAACTGCAATGTGCCAAACGAAAACTTTAAAGACTTAAAACTTTTCGTCGAACAAAAGACTAGATATCTTTTAGAAGGCGAAGAGGAAAGGTTATTGTCTAATCTGCCTGAAGGTGATTCAAAAGACTTGGTTGTCTTTTTGATTGATACAGGCGCAAGGTACAATGAGATTGCTAGTTTGCCCTGGAATTCTGTTGATAAGGAATTCCAATGGATCAATTTATATAGATCGAAAGTGGCAAACGAAGGTATCATATATTGTACTGAACGAGTCAGAAAAATACTGACAAAACGATTTGACAATAAGTGCAGCGGTTTTGTTTTTCCTTCGAGAACGATCGGCAATCCTCGTGGTTATTCAACACGGGTAATTAAGAATGCGATCGAAGCTTCAGGATTAAACGAAAAAACTCTTGTTGATCGATACGGGAAATTTACCTGTCATTCATTCAGACATACTTTTGCATCACGATTGGTGCAAGGTGGTATGTCTTTATATTCTGTCAGTAAATTACTTGGTCACAAGAACGAACAGATGTCTCAACGATATGCACATTTAGTGCCGTCTGTTGAGTCACGAAAGGCAACTGAAATCTTAAATCAAAGGAGCGCGAATGTATCAAGAGATAATGGTTAGCGTGTGTAATTGGTGTATCCAATTGCTGCGCGATCTGTCAGCAATGACAGGTCTTTCATACGAAGAAATTAATGTGTGGTTGTTTATTATCATTCAGCCTGGATTAATTTTATTTTTTTATTTTCGATCTAGAAATTGGAAGAAACAATATCAACAATCGTCAAATGATATTCGTCAGCTAATCCAAGCAACGCTAGAACGAGGGAGAAAGTAATGTCAGATATGCAAACTCAATTAACAAAAGTTCTTTCCGAGGTAATGACCGATGAAAAAGAACAGGTAAAGTTTGAAATGGCTGCAATCAACGAAGGCGTCGAAAAGTTTAGACGCTTGTTGGTCGATAAAGAAACAAGGCTAGTCGATACAGGGGTTGGTCGAGAGATATTTAAAGAACAGATGTCGCTCCTGATACCCGCAATCAAAAGAGAACAAGAGATTGCAATTGAAGGTATCGCCAATGCGGGGCGCGGAGTGCGCCCTGTTTGGTGGTGGTATTTACCACAAGTAGAAGCTGACAAGCTTGCCTATCTTGCTATCAAAAATTTATTGTCTATTCGTATGTCTGACAATGGCCTTGGCAGACCCGCGCGTACAATATGTTTGAACATTGGATTGGCAACCAAACAACAAATGGAATTCGAGAAGTGGTTACGAGAAAGCAAGCAACAAAGTAAAACTACAGGTACGCCTGATGTTGCAGCTAGACTAATTAGAACGGCTAAAAATTTTAATCAAAGGCAATGGGGTAATTGGACACGAAAGTTAAAAGCAATTGAAACTTTAGATTGGCGTCGAGATACAAAGATGCACATAGGATCTAAGTTATTGTCTATCCTGATCGAAGAGTCAGGCGGTTTCTTTGAAATGCGTTATGTACAAATAAGAAATAAAACTGAACGACAAATATTCTTGTCGCCTGAATGTAGAAAAATGATTGAAGATATTAATAATGATATTGGATACAATAGTCCTACATTGCGACCAATGATTATACCGCCGAGACATTGGTATTGGCATAAAGAAAACAAAAGATATGACGGCGGTTATTATATGATACCAATTGATTTTATTCGTGGTGGTTTACACAAACACACGGCGTCACTTGATGACCCATTATCGAAAACTACAATCACCGCAGCAAACTACTTAGGACAAGTGCCATTCATTGTGGACACGGACATCAAAGAAGTTGCGCGTGAAGTTTACGATAATGATTTAAATTTAGTTGAATGTATGCCTTCACCTAACGCAGAAAAACTACCACCAAAACTAAGTGACGATGTGTGGGAGAAAATGGATAAGGTGCAACGGGCAGAATA
>CEPA01173314.1_pt1 | contig 12890 bp, 9 predicted proteins | sample 356241 | NCBI WGS metagenome assembly CEPA01 (sample SAMEA2620542, study PRJEB7988) | marine metagenome | biome: marine biome (ENVO:00000447); feature: surface water layer (ENVO:00002042); material: "saline water (ENVO:00002010), including plankton (ENVO:xxxxxxxx)" | depth 5 m
TAAGAAAAAGGCAGCACCTAAGAAAAAAGCAGCCAAGAAGGCAGCACCTAAGAAAAAAGCAGCTCCAAAGAAGGCGGCCAAAAGGGCAGCTAGGAAAAAGAAGTAGTAAAGAGGACTATCTTCTTAGATTCATTTCGAGAGCCGAGGCATCTAGCCTCGGCTTTTTTTATCTGGTTCAGGTGAAGAAATTTAGGGGCTTTGTATTTAAGTTCAGGTCAAACGGAAGTGGGTAAATCGGGATGCCATAATACTCGTATCGGAAATGGCATGGTTTGGCTCCTAACCGATGAATAGCAGATGCCGCTGAAGGATTCGGTAGCATCCAGGGGAAGCATTTTATCATTGAGGTCCTGCCAATCGAGCGGAATGATTAAGGAAACGACTGGTCCTGACATCGGGGTTTCCAAGATTCGTTGGCAGCGCTTCCTGAATACCAATATACCAATTTATGTCCCTTTTCATCGGAATTGATAGTGGCACCCAGAGTGTCAAAGCCGTAGTTTACGATGCAGAAACCAAACGTGTGATTTCTGACGGTCGAGCGTCCCATTCGCTTATCAAAAATTTGCCCTCTGGGCACATGGAGCAGAATCCTGATGAATGGACGCAGGCAATGGACATTGCCATACTCCAAGCGTTGGATAAAGTTGACAGAGCGGCTATTGAGGGAATCGGAGTCAGTGGACAGCAACATGGATTCGTTCCATTGGATGAGTCTGGAAAAGTAATAAGACCGGCTAAGCTGTGGTGTGATACCAGTACTTTGGATGAGTGCGGGCTAATTTCTGAAGCTTTGGGCGGTGAAAAACAGTCAATTGAAAAGATTGGGAACCGTATTCTCCCCGGATTTACGGCCCCGAAAATTCTCTGGATGAAGCGGAATGAACCGGAGAACTTTTCTAGACTGAGACACATCCTGCTTCCTCATGACTATCTAAACTACTATCTTACTGGGGAGTTGTTTATGGAGTATGGGGATGCATCGGGAACAGCTGTCATGGATATCCGGAACCGATCATGGAGTGTGGAGGTGATTGAGGCGATTGACCCGTGTGTTGAAGACTACCTGCCTGCCTTGTCTTCCAGTAGCGAACCTTGTGGAAATCTTCGGCCCGAAATCTCAGAGAAGTATGGCCTGTCTCAACGTGTCATGGTCAGTGCGGGAGGGGGTGACAATATGATGGGAGCAATTGGGACGGGAAACGTGCTTCCGGGGATAGCTACTGCTAGTTTTGGAACGAGCGGGACAATTTACGCATACAACGAAAAACCGGTTTTGGATCCGAGAGGAGAAATCGCTGCGTTTTGCGACTCTACAGGAGGATATCTGCCACTGATGTGCACCATGAATGTCACTACAGTATCCGAGAAGTTCAGAGCGCTCTTTCAAAAAGACCACGATGCTTTGAGCGACTCCATTAGTCGGGTCCCGATAGGGTCGGGGGGATTGGTATTGCTCCCCTATCTAGAGGGAGAGCGGACTCCGTCGATTCCTAGCGGATCGGGTGTAATGATGGGAATCAACCGCAATACTCTGAATCCCGACTATATGATTAGAGCGGCGATAGAGGGGGTTACGATGGGGATGAATTTCGGGTTGAAGCGACTAAGAGAGTTAGGGGTGACTACGAACGAAGTTCGACTTACGGGAGGTGGCTCGCGTAGTGCTGCCTGGAGACGCATAATCTCCGACGTTTTCGGCGTGACTGTGGTTTGTATGAAGGAGAATGAAGGCGCGGCACTGGGAGGGGCGTTGCAGTCAGTCTGGTGCGTACTTCGAAATCGCGATTCGGAAACAACGATCGAGTCTGTAGTGGAAGGGGCCACCTCACTCGATGAGTCGACCCGCTTGGATCCGAATGAGTCTGCTGTGTCTAAGTATGAGGAACTCCAGTCGTTTCAATCTCAGTTGTCCCAGACTTTAGAAACGGTATTCCAAGATCACGCTCGTTTCAAGTGATGCTTGGGAAAAGTGATATCACCGAACAGACTCGGCGGCTATAGCGGAGGGATTTTGGTATTGATTATCGCATTTTACAATCGAGCGTCTGGATGCGAGAATGTATTTTAAAGACCGAGTTCACGACTGTCCAAGGGGCGTGTGGTTTGTCGGTCTTTGAAATCTTCTCGTTGATGACTTCTTCATAAAGGTCCCATTTTTCGCTAGTATGCCAATCCTCGTCAGTGATTTTCCACTGCTTGAGGGGGTTCTCTTACCGTGCCTTAAAACGCTCGAATTGGGTTTCCGCATCGATATGAAGCCAGAATTTTATGATCACGGTGCCGTTGTCACTCAAATGGGACTCCATCTCGTTGATTTCACCATAGGCTCTTTGCCATTCTTCGTTGGAACAGAGTTTTTCGACCCGCTCGACCAAAACCCGGCTGTACCAGGAACGATCGAATATTTCCAAGCGACCTCTACGAGGCAAACGTTTACAGAATCGCCAAAGGTAATATCATATAGAAAAATAGTTTTCGCGTTCGTTCTGGCGGTGTCTCCCGCTTGGGAAAAGTTGCGAGCCGTTTCCTAGCCGGCTCCAATTTCGGCTAATGTGCCTCATTTGGAGTCATCCAAATTTACTGACAAGGCTTTTTGGTTGGTGGTGAAGAGTTCGCTTTTTGCAAATTCAGTCATAAGACAAATTTGAGAATAGAAGCCCCATAGGCTCAGATACTATTGTGCAAAAAGAAATGCGCTCGTTGCCCTGTGCCCAGCAAGATGGCTACCGAAGTTCTAGAATAGGTGCAAAAGATTCATTCTAAGCGAATTGAAGAAAACGCAGTTGCAACAATAGTGTTGCTCTAATGAAACGGTAGCCCTTCGATGTGGGAGTTACTTAGTCTGAAGTTTTCCCTACATCACCCATGCAGACTCTTCTTATAGCTTTGGCCGCTGGAGTACTTTATGTCGTTGCATACAACACCTACGGTAAATGGCTCGCCGGCACAATATTCAAACTGGACGCGAAGGCCACTGTTCCCAGCGTTGCGTTGAATGACAACAAAGACTATGTTCCGACAAGCAAAGGAATCATCTTTGGTCACCACTTCACATCCATTGCCGGGACGGGGCCTATTGTTGGGCCCGCCTTAGCAGTCATTTGGGGCTGGGTCCCTGCACTTTTATGGGTTCTTTTTGGCTCGATATTGATTGGTGCGGTCCACGACTTTGGCAGCCTCGTTGTTTCCATGCGAAATCGAGGTCAAACTGTAGGGGATATTGCAGGACGAATTCTCACAAAGCGAACCCGCTTACTGTTTCTTTCCATTCTCTTTATGGCTCTGACTATTGTGTTGGCGATTTTCGGCCTCGTCATCGCCAATGTGTTTGATTTGTATCCATCCTCTATTTTTCCGTGTTTGGTGCAAATCCCGATCGCCATTTTTATTGGAGTATCCCTGCATCGCAAGGGGGTCAATATTCTCATTCCCTCAATTATCGCACTAGCGACAATGTATCTTTCAATCATATTTGCTGACTGGGGAATCTTCCATGCTGTAAACTACAGCCTAGGAGGCGAGCCGGGAATGCTGAATGATGGATTAAGCCTTTTTGGTTGGGTTCTTGTACTTCTGATTTATTCCTATGTAGCTTCAGTTTTACCGGTTTGGATGCTACTGCAGCCTCGCGACTTTATCAACTCGTTGCAGCTGCTTTCGGCTCTGGCACTAGTCGTGATCGGACTTGCGGTTGCAGCCCTAGTGGGAGGTGCTCCCGTTTTAGCCGGAACGAGTAGAGTCAGCCTGGAGATTGTGGCACCCGCATTTCGTTGGGCTCCAGAAGGTGCTCCGTGGATATTTCCGTTTCTCTTTATAACGATCGCCTGTGGAGCCGTGAGCGGATTTCACTGTCTTGTCTCTTCGGGTACATCTTCCAAGCAAATCAAATCTGAGAAGGATGCCCAGTTTGTAGGTTATGGTTCCATGCTTACGGAAGGGTTCCTCGCGACACTCGTTATTCTAGCGTGTGTTGCCGGTATTGGTCTGGGGGCGGCATCTATCGACGGGGGAATATTGGTTGGCGACGCCGCGTATGAGGCTCGTTATTCTTCTTGGTCAACCGCACAGGGTCTTGGAGCCAAAATTGGAGCCTTTATTGAAGGGTCAGCGAATTTCCTGAGGGCGATGGGATTGCCGGTATCGTTTGCGATCGCCCTCATGAGCGTTTTCGTAGCGTCTTTTGCAGCGACGACACTCGACACTGCGTGCCGCCTCCAACGCTACGTGATCCAGGAGCTAGCCTCTACTTTTTTCCCTAAGTCCTACGAACAGGAAAGTGAAGCGAGCCAACTAGGTGGCTGGAATCCCGTCGCATGGCTTAGGGGTAAGCATGGGGCGACTATTTTCGCAATTCTCACGGCAGGTTTTATAGCTTCTATCCCGTTGCCCGGTTCCCCTTGGGGATGGGATTCAGCGGGTAAGGGAGGGCTCATCCTCTGGCCGCTTTTCGGAGCGACCAATCAGTTGCTCGGTGGGCTCGCCTTTCTCGTTATTACATTTTGGATGTGGCGTCGCAATTTGCCGGTTTTCTTCGTGGCAATTCCAACCGTCTTTATGTTGCTGCTTCCTGGAATTGCTATGTGTATTGAACTGTTTAAACCCAATGGCTGGCTGGCATTGAGGCAATGGCATTTGGTTATTATTGGTTTGGCGACCATGGGGCTTGAAATTTGGATGATCGGCGAGGCGTTGATATCCTGGCCCAAAGCAAAAGGAGTTCTGGAGCCAGCTCTCCCCAGCCTTCCTAGTACTGCAGTGTTGGAACCTCAGTCCAAAGAGGGTCGTTCCTGTTGAGTGGCGATACTCACAGCTGATTAGGGAAAACTCAGAAGTTTTCGTAAAAATTCGGTCTAGAGTGCTTGGCTGTAAATTTACGTTGCTGCAGGAATCGCTAGTGTGTGTGTTTTGACGAGATTAAATACTCGTTATGAAGGAATTTCTGAAGATGTTTTTCGCCTCCGCGCTGGCCATAGCGTCTGTGTTTTTCGGAGGTTTTATACTAACGATTTTATTTGTAGGGGCACTTTCCAGCATGCCGGCTCCAAAGCCGGTGGTTAAGAAGGGAAGCGTAATGGTTTTCGATATGGACGCCAATATTCGGGATTCACCTGTTTCGTTTACTCAGGAACAGTTTATAAACGAGGCCATAGGAAATGTCGGACCTCAAAACTATGCATTACGAGATATTTTAAGAGCACTGGATAATGCGTCGTATGATACGCGTATAAAAGCACTATACCTTCGAGGTTCCTTGAAATCGAGCAATTACGGCTCCGGTTTCGCTGCACTCAAGGAAGTACGGGAAGCAATTGTTGATTTTAAAGAAATCTCTGGAAAGCCCGTTATCGCGTATCTTGTGTATCCAACAGACAAGGATCTCTACATTGCGTCTACTGCGGATAAAATAATTTTGAATCCTGAAGGGCTTATTATGAATGTGGGAATGGCTTCGGAACCAATTTTCTTTTCGGGGTTTTTCAAAAAGTACGGTATTGGAGTTCAGGTTACTAAGGCGGGAGAGTTCAAGTCGGCGGCGGAAAGTTTTGTTATGGAAAAAATGAGTGCACCGGCGAGGGAGCAAACGGAGGCATTGTTAGAGGATCTCTGGGAAGAGTACGTAGAGGCGTTGTCTGAAAGAGCGGAAATGTCCCCAGCCCAGTTTCAGTCTCTTGTCGATCAAAAGGGACTACTCACTGCAAAAGATGCGCTCGAGGCGGGAATTGTTGACGAACTAGGATTTACAGATTCGGTAATCAGAACACTTAAAGAGGTCTCGGACGATAAATCTGAAAAATTGGAATACAATTCTGCATCTTTTTCCGACTATATTTTGGCATCACGCGAAACCGTTAGTGGGGACCACATTGCAATTGTGTATGCCGAAGGCACCATCGTTATGGGTGAAGGAAATGATGGCCAAGTCGGTGGCACCAAACTAGCTAGGGAAATTAGAGAGCTTCGCCAAGACGAGAAAGTTAAGGCTATCGTTCTGCGAGTAAACAGTCCCGGCGGATCTGCATTGGCGAGCGAGGAAATACAGCACGAGATTCGCTTGGCGAACCGCAAAATACCGGTTGTAGTTTCCATGGGATCGGTTGCGGCCTCAGGCGGGTATTGGATATCGACTTATGCGGATAAAATTTATGCGGAACCCAACACTATAACGGGTTCAATTGGGGTTATCGGCATGTTTATTAACATTAAGGAGATCGCGAATCGCCATGGATTTACGTTTGATGTCGTTAAGACGGGAAAGTTTGCTGATGTGTTGTCCATATCACGTCCCAAGTCACCCGAAGAAATGGCGATTATCCAAAAAGAGGTGGACGAGGTTTACTCGGATTTTCTTCGGAAGGTCGCTGAAGGTCGAAATCAGCCATTGGATAAAATCGAGAAGATAGCGGATGGTAGAGTTTGGTCAGGGGCAGACGCGCTTGAATTAGGGTTAGTGGATGAGTTAGGTGGGCTGGAAAAAGCCATTGCTCACGCCGCGAAGATGGCGGCTATGGCTGAGGGTGCTCCGGTCAGAGATTATCCTAAGCCAACTGATTTCATCGAAGAGCTAATGAAAAATTTGACGGGTAGTGCTTCGATTCGCCATTCTAACCCCGCAATTGAGAAATTTGAGTCGGTTCTGGATGAAATTAGTTCGATTACAAAGTGGAATGATCCCAAGGGAGTGTATGCGATTCTTCCTTACAAGATGGATGCGAACTAGGACAAATTAGAGTATGGAAACGAGGCTAGTCAGAGATTGCAGCGCAACTATTATTCCTGAGGGAACTGCAATAACATTAGAGAAGGATACACTGTTGTACATCACTCAGACGTTGGGAGGAAATGTAACTGTGCGCGTCGGGCAAAGGCTCTATCGGATATCTAATTTGGATATCGATGCACTTGAGGAAGTGGATCTCGGTGAAACCGGAGTATCTGTTCAAGTCTCGGGTCAAGGTGAGTTTTCAGAAGAATCCGTTTGGGCGGCTTTAAGGCAATGTTTTGATCCTGAAATACCTGTCAACATTGTAGACTTGGGTTTGGTTTACGACTTGCGGATTGACCAGCTGGAAGGGGGGAAAAGGGAGGTCACAATTAAGATGACGCTGACTGCTCAAGGCTGTGGTATGGGACCCACGATTGCACAGGATGCCAAAAATCGCGTCGAGCAACTAGACGATGTGGAAAACGCGGATGTACAGATTGTTTGGGACCCTGTTTGGAGCCCGCAGATGATTTCGGACGCTGGCAGGAAGGCACTTGGTTTGGAGTCATCCTAATCTGACCGAATCTTACTCGCAATTTGGGCGTGCCACTAGGCCTTCGTAGGGCTCATCGGCAAAGTAGCGTTCTGAGCCGGATAGCATAAACCGATCTAAGATTTCAAAAAGTTCCCGTTCGCTTTGCACTCGTCTGGCCAGGTGGATGAACTGGCCATCCGGATCTACTCCTTGTCCAATAAAATTTAGAAACTTTTTCATCTTATTGACTTGAGCTTTATCTGTAATCCAAGGTTTTTTCAATGCATCGTAGAGGGTTTGCACGTATAGAAAGACCTCTTGCAAGGGAATTCGACGGATCCGCCCGGTAGATTCATACTCGCGAATCTGGCTAAAAATCCATGGATTCCGAATGGCGTGACGACCGATCATAATTCCAGCGGCTCCCGTGTAGTTTAAGATTTCCCTGGACTTTAGCGCGGAAGAAACGTCGCCATTAGCGAGAACAGGACAATCACAGATTTCAACGGCAGTTTTAATAGAGTCATAGTGAACCTGGCTTTTATACTTCTCCTTGACCGTGCGACCGTGTACACTAAGAAGATCGATTCCGTGCTTGTTAACTAAATTCAGTATAGCTTCAAAGTTTTGTGTATCTTCAAATCCGATACGCATTTTTACGGTAAACAATCCAGGGATCACATCGCGGAGAGATCCAAGAATCCGATCTACCTTTTCGGGTTCCTTCAGCAAACCCCCACCGCATTTTTTTTTGTAAACGGTTGGAGCAGGGCATCCCATGTTTAGGTCGATACCCGCCACGTTGTGTTTGAGCAGATCTTTTGTTGCTCGTTTCAGATGTTCAATATGCTCACCGATCATTTGCGCGAAAACTGGACGTCCCGTCCGGTTTCTTGTAATCGACTCGAGAATGTGCTTTTCCAGGTTGGATTGAAGATGAACGCGGAAGTACTCGGTGAAAAAGTAGTCCGGACTGCCAATCTCAGAGATTACGGACATAAAGGGCAGTGTCGTGACATCCTGCATGGGAGCCAGGGCGGTGATCGGCTGACCAGACACGATCGTTTCCGGTAACGCTCTTTTCAAATCCGTTTGCATGCTCTTTGCGGAAAAAGATGCTAAATCAAAGAGCGATCAAGCTTCTTCTAGTTATCCCGGTGTTCGAGTTTGTCTTTGCTACACCGAGACCCGGCGTATTGGCTAAGAAATGGGGCTTCAGTCCTTATTTCCTTCTCCCTGCTCCTTGAGCACGCGCTCAAGAATCGGGCTCATGTCATCCACAGAATTGAAAACGTCTTCGGCTGTGAAGATCGGCACGTTGTTTTGCAAGGAAAGCACGATCGAATCACTTGGACGGGCATCTAGTTCGAGGATTTTCTTCGCGACTTCGTTTTCCATTTCGACGAAAAGACGGGCAAAGAACGTGCTCTCCTGAACGTCGTTAATGATAATTCTCGTGATTTTCGCTTCAAGACCGACGAGCATACTGCTTACGAGGTCATGCGTTAGTGGGCGCTCTTTTTTCACGCCATTCAGAGCCATTGAAATAGCGTTCCCAATACTATGATCAACGTAAATGACATACGCTTTCTCATCGTTCCCGAGGAAGACAGCACATCCGTTGACAGTGGGCATAACCCCTTTTACGGAAACAGGTATGGCGCTTGAATTCATGATTTGTGAGATTGGAGCAAACTTTAGGGCTTCAGCCTCGATAGTACAATCCAATTGAGCAATCGGCCCAAGTCTCTGCCTCATTAAGCGAGATTAAGTAAAAGGAAATTCCGTTAGCCTTTTAAAACCCGATAAGTTGGATTTTAGCGGCCTCTGCTTGGGAAATGATTCTTTTTTGGTCGAGGATGATCACGCTATTGGCCTTGAGGAGAGCGGTATTGATGCCGGCTTCTTTCATCGTCTCGAGTGTACGTGAGCCGAAAACCGGCACATCGAATCGATAGTCCTGTTGAGGCTTAACGGTTTTTACCAGAATGAGTTGGTCTGTATTAAAATTGCCGGCCCGTTTTATCATGGGGTCTGTTCCTTCGAAGGCCTCCACGGCAATAACCGTTCCTTTTCGAACAATCACGCTTTGACCCACGTCGAGACGGGCCATTTCTGAGGCTATTTCAATACCATGTTGTAGGTAGGTATCCTCAATTTTCTCGGAGCGCCTTGTCATCGGGCCTTCGCTTGCCAAGTCGTGTTCGAGAAATGCTCGAGCATCTAACGCCGTCTGGCCATTCTGAGTGAGCTCTTCAGCAATTGCGTTAAAAATAGTATCTGCGTTCTTGCGTTTCAACTTCACCAAAAGTGAGGTTGCTTTGAAATCCGGTTTAAGATCGCGAAATAACTTACCCGGTTTTACTTGGCCTGCAGCTATTGAGTACTGGCAGTCGAACTTGCGTAAGGCTCTCAACCACTTGCCTAACTGTCCTACGTTGATTCGAGCTCTGTGCTCCTCAGGGAAAGAATCAAAAAGCTCATCGTTGGCTTCATCCTCGAATGCGATCAACCTGACAGGCACTCCCAACTCCTTAGCACGGTCCGCAACGAGTTTTGGATAGCTCCCCCGTCCCGCTATTAAGCCAATTGGTTTCGTTGAATCGAAGTCGCTAGGAAGAAAATGGGAAAGCATTTAGATAAAAAGGACGCAATAGTCCGAGTACGTGGTTAGTTCGCTACGATATTGAGAATTTTGCCCGGTATGAAAACAACCTTCCGAATGGTTTTCCCCTCAATCTGAGCGATTACCCGAGGCTCCTTTTTTGCAAGCGTGAGAATGTCCTCTTCGGTTGAAGATTTAGGTATCTGTGATTGTCCGCGAAACTTGCCATTGACCTGAAAAACGATCTTCACTTCGTCACTTACCAGTTTTGATTTGTCAACATCGGGCCACGGACCACAGGCGACTGAATGCGACTCTCCCAACCGACTCCATAATTCTTCACTGATATGTGGAGCCATCGGAGCTAGGAGTTGAACGAATTTTTTGGCGGTCGTTAGGCGAAAGGCATCCGACGCATGCAGATGATTGATAAGGATCATCAATTGGGAAATGGCCGTATTGAAACTGAGTTTGTCCAGGTCCTGGCTGACCTTTTCTATCGTCTGATTGAGGAGGATTTCGGTTTCCTTGCTTTCCTGATGGTCGTCTTTGATCTTTGGGCTCAAATTACCATCTCTTCCAACAATCTCTCTCCAGGTTTTGTTCAGAAATCGGTTAATGCCCTCAATCCCCTTTGAATTCCAAGGCTTACGGGCTTCTAAAGGGCCCAGAAACATTAGGTAGAGACGTAGCGTATCCGCTCCGTACTGATTGACGATTTCGACAGGATCGATACCATTGCCAGCGCTTTTGGATATTTTTTTCCCGTCTTCACCCAGAAGCATCCCCTGGTGGAAGAGATGGGAGAAAGGCTCTTTGTTGGGAACGAATCCTTCATCGAACAGCACTTTATGCCAAAAACGTGAATACAGTAGGTGTAAAACGGCATGCTCTGATCCACCTATATACATATCGGGAGTTTTCCAGTATTCCAGGGCCTCCTTTGATGCGAGCTGGGTGGAATTATTTGGATCCATGTAGCGAAGATAATACCAGCAAGATCCAGCCCATTGCGGCATAGTATTGGTTTCTCGTGAGGCACGTATCCATTTTTCTCCATCCGGTTTTTCTTGGCGTGCGGGAAGGAATTCGCCTGTTTCAAATTGATACCAGATTTCCATCCAGTCATCGGCCTTTTTTAGTGGGCTTTCGCCTGTGCCTGCCGGTTCGTAGGACTCGACATTTGGGAGTTCGAGAGGAAGTGAATGTGGGGGCACGGGAAGCGCGTAAAGCGTGCCGGAATCATCTGTGTAGGCAACTGGCTCTTTGGGGAGCCATTCCGCAAGATCTCCACTCTCAACGGCTTTGTCGTAGTCCTCTCTAGAAACCCATGCGATCGGGAAAGGCTCGCCCCAGTATCGCTGTCTAGAAAAAAGCCAGTCGCGCAGCTTGTACTGTGTACTCTCTTCTCCGGAACCCGCTTCCTTTAGCTTGTTCGTAATTTCCTTTTTTGCTTCCTGACAGGAAAGACCATTGTATTGATCTGAATTGATGAGGGTCCCATCACCGATGTAGGGGAGGGACTCGGTCCCATCTCCTTTGATCACTTGTACGATAGGAAGATTGAATTTCTCGGCGAACTCGAAGTCTCGAGTATCGTGGGCAGGAACTGCCATGATGGCGCCAGTTCCGTAGCTAATGAGGACGTAGTCGGCTATCCAGACTGGGATTTTTTTACCGGTCAGAGGATGAAGGGCGTAGGAGCCCGTAAAAACCCCGGTTTTATCCTTGGCGAGATCCGTTCGTTCCAAATCGCTTTTCGCAGCGGCAGATTCAATGTAATTTGAGACCGCATCACGATTGTCTTCAGAAGTAAGTTTTGGCACGAGGGGATGTTCTGGGGATAGTACAATGTAGGTGACTCCCAAAAGCGTGTCAGGCCGAGTGGTGTAAATTTCAATAGTTTCTTCAAAACCGTCGAGAGCGAAACGAGCCGTGGCGCCGACGGACTTCCCGATCCACTCCCGTTGCATTTTTTTTGTGGATTCTGGCCAGTCAATGTCTTTGAGATCTTCTAAAAGCCGTTCGGCGTAGGCGGTAATTCGAAGGACCCATTGGCGAAGGCTGCGTCGGACCACTGGATAGTTGCCCCGCTCTGACTTGCCGTCGATCACTTCCTCATTTGCAAGAACCGTTTTCAGTTCCTCGCACCACCAGACCGGGCGTTTGTCGACGTAGGCGAGACCACGTTTAAAGAGCTGTAGGAAAATAAACTGGGTCCAGCGATAGTAGTTTGGATCCGTTGTATTTACTTCACGGTCGTAGTCGTAGGACAATCCAACCGATCTGAGCTGATTTCGAAAATGAGCGATTCGCTCAATTGAAGTCTGGTACGGATGGCGGCCCGTTTTAATGGCGTATTGCTCGGTTGGCAGTCCAAATGCATCCCAGCCGATCGGATGGAGAACGTTTCTCCCTCGGGCCCGTTGGTAGCGCGCGAGGATATCCGCACCAGTGTATCCAAGCGGATGACCGATATGAAGTCCGGTCCCAGATGGGTAGGGAAACATGGAAAGAATGTAGTACTTCTCCTTATCTGTCTTGCCTAACGTCGCAAAGGTCTTGTGGTCTTCCCAGTACTGCTGCCAGTTAGACTCGATCTCGGAAAAGTTGTATTCTGGGCTGTTTGAATCCATTTTCTTGGGAACAGGACGAGATGTTGGTGAAAATGCTTTCCCCGTCAATCATGCCTTAAAAAAGGTATACTCATTATGGGCCTAGGTTTCCTTTTGATTTCTCTCTTCTGAGATTCTTCGTTTGCCCGCGTAGGAACCTCGTTTGATCGTCTCTTGCAAGCGGTGGCTCGAATCGATGTGCGGGAAACCACTTTCTCAGGTGGATCAGCATTATTCGTCCCGGGAGCCGGTTCCGGAGTCATAATGTTAAGGGATGGACTGGTGATACGCTCATGTGGTTAGTCCTCAGTCGGTTGATCTAAGAATTACATGGATGGGAATGCTCAGTGGTGTTTTTCGAACGGTGCGATTCTACGTTTAGTAATTTGAAGAATAGTACTCAGATGGCAGTGGGTAGAATACTCTATT
>CEPA01027894.1_pt1 | contig 12855 bp, 18 predicted proteins | sample 356241 | NCBI WGS metagenome assembly CEPA01 (sample SAMEA2620542, study PRJEB7988) | marine metagenome | biome: marine biome (ENVO:00000447); feature: surface water layer (ENVO:00002042); material: "saline water (ENVO:00002010), including plankton (ENVO:xxxxxxxx)" | depth 5 m
GCCTCCAGGATACACACTGTAAAACCAACCTTTGGTAATGCCTATTGTTTGTCCTTGTTTTATATCATGACTTTGTACTTGTTCTTTTACAAAACTACTTACTACATCACTTTTAGTAATATGATTTAGAGCATTGTTTGTATGTATATTGTTAACACTTTCCCAAGTATTGACGTGTTGAATGTTATTGTTTGCAGATATCTTTTGATAATCTTCAACCACACGTTCTAATATATCTTTTACTTCATTGTGTTTTTCAAAGTCTGTAACATACAGATTATGACTGAATAGGTTAATTTGCTTCATATATGTAATTAGCAATTTTTAGCCTGTGTAAATACTGTTATGAAAGTCGTTTTAGTGACAGGAGGCTTTGATCCTCTGCATAGTGGACATATTGCATACTTAACAGCCGCTAAAAAATTGGGCGACAAATTGGTTGTTGGTATTAATTCAGATGAATGGTTAACACGTAAAAAGGGTAAACCATTTATGCCATTGCGAGAACGTATATCAATCATTAGTGCTTTGACAGTTGTTGACGATGTCCTTACGTGGGACGACAGTGATGATAGTGCCTGTGGAGCAATATTTAAATTAATGTCAACGTCTGGTTATGGACAAGATATAATTTTTGCAAACGGTGGAGACAGAACAAAAGAAAACATTCCGGAGATGACAACCTTTCAAGATAGTGTAGAATTTGTTTTTGGTGTAGGTGGTGAAGATAAAAAGAATTCAAGTAGTTGGATTCTAGAGGAATACAAGTATCCAAAAACAATAAGGAACTGGGGCTGGTATAGGGTATTAGATGAACAAAAAGGTTACAAGGTAAAAGAACTAGTAATTGAGCCAGGAAAGAGTTTATCAATGCAAAGGCATGAACACAGAGCAGAACATTGGTACGTTTTAAAAGGAGAAGTCACTATTGGTACACTAGATGTAAGCAGTGATTTGGACGACACTCATAAATTAAAGCAAAACCAAAGTACCACTATTGAAGTCAATGAGTGGCATCAAGGCATAAATCATACAAAAGAACTATGTCATATTTTAGAAGTACAATATGGTTCAAGATGTGAAGAAAGTGATATAATAAGAAATGAATAAAGTATTTGTAGGTTATGATCCTAGAGAAGATATCGCCTATCAAGTTTGCAAACATAGTATTGCAAGGAGAAACAAAGAAGTACTTGTACGGCCATTAGTACAAAAAGAATTACGAGAAGCAGGTTGGTACACTAGACCTGTTGATCCTTTATCGTCGACAGAATTTACATTCACACGTTTTTTGATCCCAGAACTTTGTGACTACAAAGGTTGGGCATTGTTTATGGATTGCGATATGATCTTGTTAACAGACATACAAGAATTGTTTGACCAAGCAGATGAAAAATATGCAGTGATGTGTGTACATCATGATTACACACCACGTGAAGGTTTAAAGATGGACGGACAAAAGCAAAGCATTTATCCTAGAAAAAATTGGTCAAGTGTTATGTTGTTTAACTGTGGACATCCTAGCAACAAACAAATTAATAGCAGTGTAGTTAACGACACAAACATTACAGGAAAATACTTACACAGATTTAGTTGGTTGAAAGATAGTGAGATAGGAGAACTTTCACATGAATGGAACTGGCTAACTGATTGGTACAAAGAACCTGAAGATGGTAAGCCTAAACTATTACATTATACCGAAGGCGGTCCTTGGTTTGAAAATTATAGAGATTGTGATTATCACAAAGAATGGAAAATTGAACTAGCGGATATGATGAATGTTAGCGATTGATGAATTTGATCAGATAGTAAAACTTCTAGTAGAATCTACAGATGCAGAAGTAGTACCCGCCAAATCAATAAGACTAGAAAGATATCCTGCACACGTACCTGTGATACTACGTTCAATGACACGTAGGAAAGAAATACATAGATTCTGGAATGAAGGTAGACCTTTTTATTATATCGACACAGGCTACTTGGGTAACCTAGGTAAAAAGAAATGGTGGCACAGAGTAGTTCCTAACAATGTGCAACATACACAACCAAGATTAGATTTGCCAAGTGATAGATTTGATTTACTAAATGGTGCAAGTACTATAAGATTTAATAAATGGAGACCACCAGGAAAAAATATCTTACTAGTAACGCCTAGCGAAAAGCCTTGTAAATTTTATGGTATTACCAGAGATGATTGGGTAAAGGATACAATTGAAACCTTAAAACAACATACTGATAGAAAAATTATTATTAGAGATAAAGGATTACGAAGAGAAAGAATTAGAGATGGAAGTTTACTTACGCAACTAAACGAAGATGATGTTTATGCAGTAGTAACTTATAATTCAATTGCCGCAACTGAATCAGTAGGTTGGGGTGTACCAGCATTTGCCACAGCACCAGGTGCCTGTGCCGCAGGTACTTTAGTGTTAAATGATTTATCTAAAATAGAATCTCCGTTGTACGCAGATCCAGAAGAAGTAGTACAATGGCAAAACTGGTTAGCATACTGTCAATACACACCTTTAGAATTACAGTCAGGCAAGGCTATGAAGATGATAAAGGATTTTGGATTATGTTAACAGTATCAAGTTACCTAAAATGCATTCCACCAGGAAATAGCAAACCAGAGAAACCTGCGATAATAAAAAATTTTATTGAAGGCGTTAACAAAACTGGTGACAAAGGTTTGCTTGTTGATACCTATATGCCTTTGGACACAGATGTTGCTCTGATACAAGGATTTGTTCATGCAGATAGTAAACCAACTCCACACATAAAATTAAGACGCAACGTTTATGATAATCAAATCAAAAGAGGAAAACGTTGCATTATTGTTGACAGTAACTTATTCTTAGCATATGATAATAACAATAGCAGAGGATTTTTGCGTTATAGTTACGATGGTATTTTTGCAAACACAGGAGAATATTGTACAAGCATTGTTGATCCATCACGTTGGGAAATGATGAAAGAAATGTTAGGCATAGAAGTAAAACCTTGGAAAGAAGGACATAATGGGCACATTTTAATTTGTTGTCAAAGACATGGTGGTTGGAGTATGCAAGGACAAGATGTCTTTAGTTGGCTTGAAAAGGTTACAAGAGAAATAAGATTGATTTCTGCTAATCCTATTGTTGTAAGATTTCATCCAGGTGATAAACTTGCACCAACTTATCCACAACGTATCAGACATCTAGCATCACAAAAAGTTTACGCAAGTACAAACAGAACTATTTTTCAAGATTTAGAAAATGCTTGTTGCATGATAGGACATAATAGTAGTCCTGGAATAATCGCGGCTATTGAAGGCGTGCCTGTATTTTTAACTGACGCAGGTAGAAGTCAAGCAATGGATGTTGCACACCATTCATTTAACAGTTTACTTGAACCACAACAGTTTGATAGAGAGCCTTGGTTACAAAAATTAGCAATGTGTCATTGGACTTTAGAAGAATCTAAACAAGGCTTAATATGGACTCATATGCGTAAATGGGCAGACAAAAATAATATACCTGCTCCTATTTAACGTCCTTCCAATATTCCTCGTCACGTAATTTAAATAGATCTTTTCGCTTACTGATTCCTTGATCTTTTCTGTCACCTTTTAAATGATCAAAGTACGCACCTAGTTCTGTGTTGATTAACGGATGACCTTCACCCTTTACAAGATGTCCGCTGAGGTCATTTATGTCTGGGTATTGATGACGCATACCTTTAAGCACTTCATTAAAAACAAAACTGTCATGCCATTCTTCCATTCTAAATATTCCGTTGTCAGCATCATCATACACACGTTTAAATTCTGCAATGAATTCGTTGCCACCTGCTACACTTTTTCTAATACCATAAAAGCCACACTCTGGCCATTTGTGTGCCCTGCCTAGATAAGATAGCCATGTGCGTGGTTTGAAAAATGATTCAAATTTTTCGTAGGTGATAGGACTATGACAAACTGTATCTGCGTCCATCCAGACAACTAAATCTTCTTTGTTTTGATAATAAGCATCAAACACTGCATAAACTTTATTAGCAAATCTTACTGCGTCCCATTTAAATTCTTTATGCCAATCTCTTGGACGTCTTTCAGGCCAAGGACATTTTCCATTTGCTTTAGGTGTGTCTTTCCAAGTTTCCTTAAATTTTAAAAGTTGATCTAAATGTTTTTGATTTATTATTGTAATTTGTTGCGGATCAGGATTTACTGGATCACAATCTTCTGCATAACAAACTAGTCGTATTCTTTTGTCAACATTTTTTGCAAATGTATCCAGCATACGTTGTCCGTAACTAACAAGTCCTGGTTCGTGGAATGTTGTTACCACTAGTATATTATTCATCATGATTTCCTTATAAGTACTTACAAGGATATTTAACAATGAAATTTGGACTATGGACACAATATGGCGCACTTAACAGTAAGCCTGTATTTGAAGCACTAGAAAAAGGCCTTACTAATTTAGGCCATACAGTTGTCTTTAATACTGACGACTGTGACATTCCTGTAATATGGAGTGTGCTTTGGAATGGTAGAATGGCTCCTAATAAAAAAATATTTGATACAGCAAGAAGCCAAGGCAAAGACGTAATGGTATTAGAGGTGGGCGGATTGAAAAGAGGTATCACTTGGAAAGTTGGTCTGAATGGTATTAATAGAGAAGCAAACTTTGGTCCTGATGGCAATGGTCCTGACCGTGTTGAAAAACTAGGTCTTGAACTAGAACGTTGGAACACGTTCGGTGAAACAATTTATATTTGTGGACAACATGACAAGAGTCATCAATGGCGTAATATGCCTCCTATGTCTAAATGGTTGCTAGACATGATAACAGAAATAAGAAAAATGACTAGTAGAAAGATTGTGTGGAGACCACACCCACGATGTCCATTGTCTGGCATAGAACACGAGTTCCCAAATGTAATTAGAGAACAACCAACCAAGATTGAAAACACCTATGATGATTTTGATTTTCAAACTGATGATGCATGGTGCGTAATTAATTGGTCAAGCAATCCTGCCACACAGGCAATCATACAAGGAGTGCCAGTGTTTACTGGTCCAGACAGCCTTGCATGGCCCGTTGCAAACAAAGATCTTACAACAATAAGTTTACCATTTCGTCCTGATAGAACACAATGGTTTAATGATTTGGCATACACAGAATGGACTATTGAAGAAATATCTGAAGGTTTGCCTTTAAAACACTTGACTTTTTAGTATTTTCATACTATAATAATACATCATGAAGAAAATGCAAGTACTCACAATCGAAGACTGCCTTGAACATCTGCTCGGTTATCATGCCAAAGCAGAAGACCTTCCTTATGAATTACATGAAGATAATGCAAAGGTTATTCGAAGTGTTGCCAAACAAGTGTACAAAGGAAAAGCATTAACAGAAAAACAATTCAAGATGTGTAATAAGATAATGAATGATTATTACATAACTGAATTTCATAAAAACGGAATTGATATTACAGAAGCAATAGAATGCACAAGAGAACCTTATAGAAAAGTTGATAGAAGTTTTTGGATTAAAATTATCAAACAAAACGAAATAGTTCCAAACTCTACAGAAGAAAAAAGACTTGCTATTAGATTTCCATTCAATAGAAAAATGATAGACTCTATAGATAGATTAAAAAGAGTTGCACCAGAATCTTATGGTTATCATGAACACACTCATTTCTTTGAACCTAGAGAACGCACTATACAAAAGGTTGTTGAAATATCAAAACTTATAACTGCGGATTGGGATATAAGTGACGAAGTACAACAAGTGTATAATGATTGTTTACAATTTGAAAAAGATAGAAACAAACATATTCCAGGAGTTTACAATTACGAAATAAGAAATCTTCCTGCAAGAACACTTGAATTTTTAAATGAAGAGTTTGGCGATCTAACGAAAGATAATCTGCATTTATTATATGATAGAAGATTTAGATATGGATTACATCATTTCGATGACAAAGAAAACATTACAAAACACTTGCCACCTTTAGCAGGAGCAATAGCAAACAGAAAACAAAAATTAGTTGAGATAGATAGCAACAAATGGTCCGTTGCACAACTAGTTGACGCAGTTGTATCTTTGAATAGATTTCCTTTAATGGTTGTCATTTCAAAAGACTTACCTGCAATAGAACAAGTAAAACTATGGCATGACCTTTTTAAATGTGTAGTTGCAAAAGAAAAAATGAGTTGCGTATTTAGATTAGATACTCAAAACAACTGGGAATTTAACCAATATGTGAGAGACCAGGGGTTAAATAATTTAGTAACGCCAGAAACAGAAATAGTTTATGTCCTTGAAACCAAATATCCAAACACTTTACCAAAAGCAGGTTGGTCACCAATCGCAAGTGTTGGTATAGCAAACAGTCAAAGATATAACAGCACCAAGGTAAGTCTCGCAGTTGAAGATATGGATCTAAGTATTTTTTATAGTAGTCAACCAAGTATAATTGCAAAGTATGGCAAGATGGGAACAGGAATAGAATCAATATGAGATGTAAGATTGTAATTAAAGATGAAGTAAACTTTAAGGTAGAAGGACTTCCTGTTGATATGCGTAGGAAACTTGCAAACAAATTAAAGTGGCAAGTACCTTATGCAAGATATATGCCGCAATATAAATTAGGTCGATGGGACGGAACAGTAGGCTTCTTTGGTCTTGGTGGCAACGGATACGTTAATCATTTAGATGTTGTGCTTAAAACTTTAATGGACAATGGATATGAAGTTGATGACATAGAGGACCTAAGACAAAAACATGACCTTACATTTAATTCAATAGATAAAGATTATTGGGCAGGTAAGACTTGGCCTAAAGGACATCCAAGTGAAGGTGAACCAATAGTACTGCGTGACTATCAAGTAGAAACAATTAATAAATTTTTAGAAAGTCCACAGTGTTTACAAGAAGTTGCCACAGGCGCTGGTAAAACAATCATTACTGCAACACTTTCTCATCTATGTGAAAAGTTAGGACGTACACTTGTAATTGTTCCAAACAAATCATTAGTTACACAAACAGAAGAAGATTATGTTAATGTAGGATTAGACGTTGGTGTATATTTTGGTGATAGAAAAGAATTAAACAAGACGCACACTATTTGTACTTGGCAAAGTTTAAATGTGTTAGATAAGAAAAGTAAAAACTATGAAGACGCATATACACTTGCAGACTTTTTAGAAGGTGTAGAAACAATTATTATTGATGAAGTACACCAAGCAAAAGCAGAGGTACTTAAAAAATTACTTACACAAAATTTAAAAAATGCTCCAGTGCGTTGGGGACTAACAGGAACTATACCTAAAGAACAATTTGAGTTTCAAAGTATATTAGCAAGTATTGGTCCTGTAATTAATCAAATAAGTGCAAAAGAATTACAAGACAAAGGTGTTCTTTCTGCTTGTCACGTAAACGTTGTGCAACTTGTTGATTTAAAAGAATACAAAGGTTATCAAGAAGAATTAAAATATCTTGTTTCAAATCCTGATAGAGTAGAATACTTAGGTAAGTTATGTAACAAGATTAAGGAAGAAGGCAATACTCTAATTCTAGTAGATAGAATTAGTGCAGGCAATTTATTACAAGAACTAATACCCGACTCAGTTTTTATCAAAGGTGATGTCAAAGTTAAAGACAGAAAAGAACAGTATGACGAAGTTAAAGATGCAGATAAGAAAGTTATAATTGCAACATACGGAGTAGCGGCTGTTGGTATTAACATTCCACGTATCTTTAATTTAGTATTAATTGAACCAGGCAAATCGTTTGTAAGAGTAATACAATCAATAGGCAGAGGCATAAGAAAGGCAGAAGATAAAGACTTCGTACAAATATGGGATATTACAAGTACTTGCAAGTATGCAAAAAGACATTTAGGTCATCGTAAAAAGTTTTATAAAGAAGCACAATATCCTTTTTCAATAGAAAAGGTAGATTGGCAATGAAAAAATTTACAGTAGAAATAAATGTTGGTGATGAAATACAAGTAGGTAGATTTCGTAATGTGTCTACAAAAATTAAAAGCATCAAGTTTGATGAGCATGGACAACCTGTGCTTGTAACATCAAAAGGCGAGAAAAAATTATTTACTTGCCGTTTGCAAAAACTTGATCCGGGTAGTTTAACGCCTAAACAAATTATGGAAAGAAAAAAGAAATGAAGATATTAACACTAGACAATACCTGCTTTAGTCTTAATAACTTGCCTGAAGAACTAGAAGAAGATGTCCGCTTTAGTGTTCTGGATAATAGTGATCCAAACGAGCCTGACTTCTTTTTTATGCCTCTAATATTTTTAGAAAGTTTTAGTTCACCGGCAATAGTATTAGACATAGGAGGACAGGAAGTACAGATGCCATTAGATTGGAACCTAGCAGTAGGTGACAGCGAAACAGGAATGGACGTAGAGATTTTACCATTAACAAGTATTGCCGACAGAGGCTTTGAAGCATTTGTATTCAATCCTTTAACAAGTGGCAAGCCAGACTTTATGCCTGTGAGAGTTGTAAATTATTACAATGATGTTAAATGGTATTTTCCTAAAATGAAAAATGGTCAACTGTTAGCAGTGCCAGTACAAGATAAACATAATCCAAAGTGTGCATTTTTTATAAAAGATGTTAGTAGACAGATAGAAACTATTGACTACGGAAAGTTATTTTAATGGATCTAATATCTCCTTACTATAAACACTTGTTAAACAGACTGCATCATCAGAGACCAAGAGGCTTTGGTAACACTGCTTGGCTAAAAGGTTTAGAACAGTTTACTGATGGACATAAAAGTTTCTTAGACTATGGTTGTGGTAAAGGCAATGTTGTAAATGGACTCAAAGAAAGATATCCAGATGCATTAGTAAGAGGATACGATCCAGGAATGCCTGACTTTGATAAGGTTCCTGATTCAAGCGAAACTTATGAATTTTTATTATGTACAGATGTACTTGAACATATAGAACCAGATAGAATAGATAATGTGTTGCAACATATCAACTTTCTCTTTACAAAGAAAGCATACTTAATGATTGATACAGTTCCGGCACGTAAATTTTTACCTGACGGTAGAAATGCACATTTGATACTAGAACAGCCTGAATGGTGGGATATCAAAATAAAAGAAAACATACAAGCAAAACCAATATATACTTTATTCCGAAAGAAGAAAAAATATATTGTTGTATTAGAAAAGGAGACTGGACATGGAGAAGATTGATATAAGTCCAAATCTCATTTGGAAAATAAATTATGATAAAGACGTAAGCAAGTTACAAGAACGTGCATCATCTTTTTTAAGTAAAATTACTGACCATGGTGAAGTAGAACGTGAAGGTGGTATTACAAGCACAGGCCACACAGACGCTCCACATCTGTGGCCTGAGATGATAGAATTTTGTAACGACATAGAACCTTATGTCAAAAAAGTATTAGACGCATGGGAACTTAATTATAACTGGTTTGGTATAACAAAGAGTTGGGTCAACAAGCACACTGCAAATCAATGGACTGATACACACGACCACGGTGATGCACATATGGTAATGTCATTCTATTTAAAGCAACCTGACAACGGCGGCAATTTAGAATTTACAAATATAAACAAACACTTATGGGGAAGTTATCCAAGACATCCACATGGTAAAACAAAACTACATGAATACTACACAGAAGTAGAAGCAAAACAGGGTGATATAATATTCTTTCCTGGCTGGTTAAGTCATAGAAGTCAACCTAACCAATCTAATGAAGAAAGAATAGTTATGGGTTTAAATATTCATGCAGAACTACAACGCCCGGAACAACTAGATAATGCACACATTGAAAAAAGTATTTGACATATTCATTCCAAAGCCTACTATTGAAGTAGAATGTTTTACTGACCAAAGAGTCATCTATGAAGCATATGGTCCTGAACTTGCTAGAGACAATATGCCTGATTGGTGGAAGTCAATGCCTTCAACTAGGAAAACGGACACACCAACATATAGAGGCATAGACAATGCAACACTGAAACGTTGCCCACACGTCAATCAAATGCTTACAACAGGAATAATTTTTCCTGCTTGGTTACAATTACATTTAAAAACATTTGACCAAGTAGATGTATGTGAAGTACAAACGTATCCAGAGAACGTTCCGCTTATACCACATGATCCACAAGACTACGCACATCACAAGCCTGGTATGTTTCACGGCAAGGTAATGAGTCCTTGGCAAATTAGAGAAAAGAGCGGAGTAGACTTTATATGGACTAGTCCTGCATGGCATCAGAAGGATCCTTTGAAATATTGGACTTGTCCTGCAATAACAGAATTTAAATATCAACACGCAACCATTGTCAACTTAATGGTACCTTTCAATAGTGAGATTAAAGTTGAAGTTGGAGACCCTTGGTTGCAGTTGATCCCTCTATCAGATAAAAGGATTAAATTAAAGACAGAATTAGTTACTACACAGGAACTAGCAAAGTTGAATAGTTTAATGATGGGGTTAGGATCATATCAGAAGTTTGTTAATCGTATGAAAAGGAAAGGCAAATGAAAGATTGGAAAGACATGGACCTAGAAGAAAAGGTAATGAATATTAAAATGAGGATAAGAAATTTTAAAAACAAATATCCACAATTTAAGGAGAAGCAATATGAAGGCAGGTAAGATATGGGGACAAACAGAATTGATCCATGCTAACGGTGTACTAGAGTTTCATCGTATAGAATTTAAAAAAGGATTTAAATGTTCTGAACATGAACATAAATTTAAATGGAACGGATTTTATGTTGAATCTGGCAAAATGATTGTTAGGGTTTGGCAAGACGATCAAGATGGATTAGTAGATGAAACTATTTTGAACGCAGGAGATTTTACACAGGTTAAGCCTGGTAAGGTACATCAATTTGAAGGCTTAGAAGATGGCGTGGCCTTTGAACTATACTGGGCAGAATTTAATCATAATGATATAGTAAGACGCACAGTAGGAACCAAAGTTGACTGATAAGATTTACGAATCGCCAGATGGAGGACTAACAGTTTATGAAAGAGATACAAAGACTGGAGAACGCATCTGTATTGAACGTGAAATCAAACCAGATTGGCATTTGGAAGATCATGAATTTCATGACTGTGTAATATATGCAAGTGAAGGAAACAAGACTCTTCAAAAGTTATTGAGTAAAATGAAAATGACTTACAATTTATTGAAAGAAGATTGACAACAAATGAAAGGTGTAGTATAATAGTAAGATGCTTAGAGATCCAAATAAAATATTCGAAATAGAAAATCCTTTTCCAGAATGGTTAGTCAAATATATTGAAAACCAAACCAAAGACGTAGATTGGAAGTTTGTAAATGTTCCGGAAGAAGATGAACAAGATGGCAACTATAAAACACCTGCCTTGTTTACAAACGTTATGTATTGTACGTCAAGCAACATATTAGATGACCATAAAGAATTAAGCAATATGCTACACACAGCATTGACAATGGAAATTATACCAGAGTATATTCCAGATGCACACGTCAATCAAGTTACAAGAACAAGACTAAATGGTACAGTGCAAGGAGTGTATTATGGACCGCACAATGATGTACGCAATGGACAGCCAGGACTGTGGACATTTGTATATTACGTAAATGATGCGGATGGAGATACAGTGTTCTTTTCAGATGAAGGTAAAACGGAAATGAAAAGAACAAAGTATAAAAAAGGTAATGGAGTTTTATTTCCAGCACATTATTGGCACACTATGGACGTGACATCTGTGCCATTACGTGTTAGTATAGGAATGACATATAGTATAGAGACAAAATTAAATGCAGAAGAAACTACCGCTTAAAGACGTACTAGCCGCAATCGATCTAAACGCAAAGAACGTTTGGGACGAACTGTCTGATGAAGAAAGAAAACAAGTAAGTTTTTATTTGTTAAACAGATATGTGTCTAGTGTAAAAGGTACAAGGGAAAAGGCCGAACTTGCAGTATTCAAAACAAATGAATATTACAACAAAGGATTCTTTGTACTACAAAAACATAAAAAACTTTTATGGCAACTATTATGCATGAGTGGTAACACAGGCAAAATACAATATCATGAATGGATAGGATACAAACACAAAAAAACAAGCAATAAAGATCAAAAAGAACTTGAAAAAATTTATCCTAACATGAAGGAAGACGAGTTACAATTAATGTTAAGTCTAATGACAAAGAAAGAGTTCAAGGAGTTATTAGAACAGTATGCCTGATATAGTAAAACAAAACGGAAAGTTATATACGTTTGGTTGTTCTCTTACAAGATATCATTGGCCTACATGGGCAGATATACTAGGACAGTCATTTGAAAATGGTTTTGAAAACTGGGCAAATCGTGGTGCGGGTAATAGACAGATACTAGAACGTTTAACAGAATGTTTTGTAAAGACAAACTTTCAACCAAATGATGTAATTGCAGTTCAATGGACTGACCATCACAGATTTGATTATCACAAGTGGGATCCAAAGATGACAGAGAGTTGGTATCCAGGTGGCAATGTTTTTACAAACACACACGCAGATCAATTAAAGTTTCATGTAATAGATAAAGTATGGAATGAATATAGTTTTATGATGCACAGTTTTAATTACATCTACCTAGCAAAGAAATTAGTAAAAGGCGTAAATGCAAGAGTTATTTTTATACTAGGAACAGATATGAGAGAGCAAGTACAAACACTTCGTGGTGACAGAAACTTATTAGACATATATCAAGACTTGTTTAGAGATAACATATTTGTTGAAGGTGACCTGTTTAATTACGTAGTAGAAAAATATGACACACGTTTAAAATTTAAACACGCAATCCCAGG
>CEPA01173343.1_pt1 | contig 12765 bp, 9 predicted proteins | sample 356241 | NCBI WGS metagenome assembly CEPA01 (sample SAMEA2620542, study PRJEB7988) | marine metagenome | biome: marine biome (ENVO:00000447); feature: surface water layer (ENVO:00002042); material: "saline water (ENVO:00002010), including plankton (ENVO:xxxxxxxx)" | depth 5 m
CTAAAACTCCCTTTTTTATCGCTACTGGAATTTTCCGGCCCCACATGCCCTTCTACGCGCCGCAAAAATGGTACGACCAATACCCACTTGGGCGATTGACGCTTCCCGAAAGCAAAGGGGATGATCTTGAAGACTTGCCTGATGAAGCCAAGGCTCTTCTACATCCGCCTGGACGAAAATTCATAAGCACCTTTGAAGCGGAAAAGCTTCGAGATGCCTACATCTTCGACAAAGCGATCCAAGGCTACCAGGCATCGGCTAGTTTCGCCGACTATCAAGTGGGACGCCTGTTGGATGCTTTGGACAAGAGCGGTAAAGCTGACAACACCATTATTGTTCTCTGGTCCGACCATGGATACCATCTCGGCGAGAAGGATCACTGGGAAAAGTTTGTGCTCTACGAGAAGGCCACTCACATTCCCTATATTATCATCGCCCCTGGCTACAAAAAAGGCCTGATCTGCCACCGTCCTGTCACGCTCGTAGATTTGTACCCCACACTCACTGAACTTTGCGGACTCCCCACTCCGGAGCACCTTGAAGGCAAGAGTCTGGTTCCCCTTCTCAAAAAGCCAAAGTCGAAGTGGGATCCCGCCTTGATTACCTACCACCAGGGAAACCACGCTGTTCGTTCTGATCGGTACCGATACATCAAATACAAAGACGGTGATGAGGAACTCTACGATCTAAAGAAGGATCCTAACGAATGGACAAACATCGCCTTTCGCAAAGGCACCCTGAAAATCATAAAACAACACGCCGCTTGGCTTCCGACGAAAGACACGGAACCCGTCGGACCTGCCAGGTAGAAGACCCCCTCATACCCTACCTCGGCCACTTGCCAAAGGAAAAATGCAGGCGGGCTGATCAATGGAATACTTTTTACGAAGATCAAAGAGGCATCCCGAAAAATAGCATTCCGTGTTCTAGTTTAATGGGCAATCTCCTGCAGGTTTTTCAAATAGGCCACCATGTTGGAGACATTTTCTGCACTAATATCCAGACTGGCCGGGGAGGGCATCAGGGAAACCTGTAAATTTTCGCTGCTTGCAATTTTGTATTGGTCCATCGATAGGGAGGGAGATACTCGTTTCACAATGGGCGTCAGGCCTGTCCACTACCGTGACTGGGTCTTTTACATTCATTACGTTGTACTCGAATTTCATTGCTAGCTCGACGTTGCCCTTCAACTGCCCGAAATGTCACGAATTTTCCTCCTAGAGAGTTGATAGCGACACGATTCGAACGCATTGCAGCCCATCATGTATGGGATCAGCAGGCCAGCCACTTCTCTATTAGTGCTCGTCACCGTCCAGCTTTGGTGCGTGTTTCAGACTGCTTAGATAGGCGACCAGATCTCGCACTTCGCCGTGGCTGAGAAGAAGTCCCATAGGAGGCATTCCAGATATGGGGGGTTGCTTCGAAGCGATGTCGGAATGCCTGATCTTTTCTATCTTACCATCAGGAAGCTTCAAGCTCACTCCATCCTCGTTGTCATCCATTAGGAGCCCACTCGCCACTTCACCATTCTTGCGAGTCAGGACCATCATTCCAAAACCAGGGGCCACAACGGCTCCAGGATCGACGATCGCTTCCAATAGGTATTCCCGATCGTGTTTGCGCCCAATCGTTGTCAAATCAGGACCGACCTCCGCTCCATAGTCGTTCACTTTGTGGCACCTCACACACTGGGCTGCACCATGGTTCATGAAGACGTCTTCTCCACGATCAACGTCTCCTCCTTGGAGGCTAACGGCATATTTGACTATGGGCTCAGCCGACGCGATCGATTGATCGTAATTCATAACCATTTTCTTGATATCCACATCCAGCCGATTTCGAGCCGCTTCGATAATGTCCAATTTCGTCTTCGGATTTCCCTTACCCTCAATTAGCGTCTGAAGTTGTGTTTGCAGGTAGTTACCTGACACCGAATCTGACTGGGTTCCAAGCATCGCAATCGCGTTTTGACGAATGACGACTCCTCCTGACTTCGAAAACCTAATAGCCTCTTGAACCCCTCTCGCAGGATTCGCAACGAACAGGGCTCGCAACGCGCTCGAACGCAAACTCACTTGCCTATCTTTCAAATTTGCAAGGGCCAACCGTTCTAATGCCTTATCATTGCGTTTTGTCAAAGCGTCCAGGGCAGAGATTCGAACCTCTACCGAGTTCTTCTGATTCTCGAGTTGGGCCAAAAGTAGTTCGCGATCTACCTCGTATCCATAAAGTAATGCGAGACGGGTAGACTGAATCAATACGTCGCCTTCCGCAGTCTCTAAAATAGTCGCAATCTCCGATTTTACAACGTCATCGATCGCATCTCGGATGGCGGTATTATCCCGTGGCAAACCCGTCGTCGTATCAATTGGGTTCTGGTCGTTCCAACCTTCGATCGCCGCCATTGCCTCGCGACGAAGACGTGCAGGTAATTTTGCGTTAGCCGCGTATTTCATGAGCGCTCTGGCATTCTCCTTTTTTGCCTGATAGTAATTCGCATTAATAATGCGATGGTGCATAAACGCGTCTACATCGGTCTCCGGCATTTCGCCAATACCACCCGGAAGAAAGTGCCCGATCATCCCTGCCAACTCTCCCTCTGCTGACAAGAGAGGGAGATCGTTTATTGCGCGAATAGCTTCGTAAGCTAGGGACTTCTCCGGATCTTGGAGAAACTCCGCGATCTGTGGGTCTCGAAGCTTTCGCAAGGCAAGCAACGCCCCCATTCGTACATACTCCGAATCATCTTCAATTCCGTACTCCCAGTTCGATTTTTCGATACCCACTAGTCCCATGATAGCTCCGTGACGCAGCCATAAGTCCTTGTCTTGGTTGCGGTCAATGACTGAATACAATTCCGGGACAGCCGGAGCATAGCCGATTCGGCCCAAGCCAATTCCCGCATACATCGCCACTCGAGGATGCTCGTCACGAAGGGCTTTCACAAGGAGTTCAGCTGATTTTACCACACGAAGGTCTCCCAAAACACGAGCCGACTGAATGCGCACTTGCTCGTTCGAGTCGGAAAGCAAATCAAAGAGTGGCTCCAAAATGGATAGCCCTTCATTCGCAGCCATCTGACCCAATCCCCAAACGCCATGAATACGGACCAGCGTGGGCAACTGCGTTCGCGTCGCGGCACGCGTGAACGCTTCGATTCCCAGCCTTCCGCGTTTCGCTAGTTCGAACTGACTTTTTTGACGAATTTGCAAATGGTCACGACCTAGCATCCCAACCAATTCTTGTACGTCATACTGAGCAAAATCAGATACCAATATTCCCTCATTCTCAGCGACTTCCGGCTCATCGATTTGACCGGGGACCTCCATCGCATAGATATTCCCTACGTCCTGATTCAGCCAACCTCCATAGTTGTAATCCGAAATATACAATTTACCATCCGGTCCAAAATCGATGTCGACACAGTTCGAGCCTCGGAAGAACGTCTCGTTGTTGACCATCTTATAAGACGCACCGTCTTCCTCTACATTGAACATGGAAATGTAGGACTGGCTCAGAGAACCTTTATAGACGATGACAAAAAACTTGTCGTCGTACTTTTCGCCCATGCTGCTTGATGGGTTAAAAACTAGTCCAGACGGCCCCCCTACCAACTGCCCAATACCGGGAAGGATGAATGCTGGCTGCTTATCATTGCGAACTTCCCAAACGCGCTCAGTTATCCAACTGAGTGGCAATTTCGCATTACCCGTATATTTCGAGGATCTGAGCTCCAGGTCCTTGGTAAACGACATGATCGACTGATGCCCTGCGTGCCAGCCCGATTCGCCACCCTCCACCAAATAATTAATACGCTCCAAGTCTACACCGTCAGCGTCGTTGTCCGCCGTAAAAAGATTTCCATAGTCGTCCCAGGCAAGCTCCTGCGGGTTTCTCAATCCATCGTAGAATAGCTCTACGTTCGACCCGTCCGGATCGCAGCGAAAGACAGCCCCTCTATTGGGACCGAAAAGATGCTTGCCTTCCTTGGTATGCACGTTGTACCCGCGGTCACCAATTGACCAATACAGCTTGCCATCTGGCCCCCAAGTCAGGCCATGCATGTCATGGCCCGAAAAGCTCATGCGGATCCCAAATCCGTCCTGCAAAGACGTTCTCTTGTCTGAAACGCCATCGCCGTCCAAATCCTCCAGCATCCAGAGATGGGGAACATTCGTGTAATAGATTTTACCGTCGCGCTCAATCAATCCAATACCAGGACCATCCAAAGGGTCATCAAATCCTCCCGCGAATATCTTCGAGCTATCCGCCCTTCCGTCCCCGTCGGTATCCTCCAGCAAACTGATCTGGTCCGCCTTGCTCGAGTAGTATTCCATGGGGAACTGAGCCGCGTGATTCTGGAACATCTTTAATCGATCCGCATTGCTCTCAATTTGAATATCCTCAACCAACATCATGCGACGCTCGCGAATATCGTCGACCCCATTACGCCAGCGATTAATCTCAGCCACGTATAGGCGGCCTTGAGAGTCGAACGTGATCGCAGACGGATTCTGTATCTGGGATTCGTCCGCCCACAATTTTACGACTACATCGTCCGGTTTTTCGAAATTCCGCATGCGAATTTCCGCTTTCTCGTCGTAAAACTCACGGATAGCCGGATCGGACTCCGCCCCGGGTAATGCCGGGATGAGCGATAGTGGAAGAAGCAATTTCTTCATTGAAATTTAGGAACAGTGGTCTTTTTTAACAAGGGTGGATGTTTTCGGCGAGTCAGTGAGGAATTTCAAACCAATTGCACTAGTAAAATGGGGAATACCGGAATTTAGAGATCCCGATCTATCCAAATCCTGGCCGCGAAACGACTCCCACCGCGGTTCGCCAGATAGAGAACCATTCTCAGTTTGAGCTAACGCTTTACCACCCTTACGCAGGTGCCGATGGGTACGTTTTCGACGATTTTCTGTCTGGAAAGCTCTCCCGATTCCGTATCGACTTCGAAATACACAATATTGCTGGAGTCTCGATTAGCGACAACTAGGAGCTTTCCGTCTTCGTCTAAAACGAAATTCCGCGGGTGCTCGCCTCCCGAGGAAACCCGCTGCACTAGGGATAAAGAACCATCCCCCTCATCAATCGAATAGACCACAATGCTATCATGTCCTCGATTGGAGCCATAAAGGAACCGATTGGAGGGGTGGACAAGGATCTCGGCCGTTGCGTTCTCCTCAGAAAAAACTTCCGGCAGCGTATCAAATGAGCTTTTGAGAGTCATTTCCCCTTCATCCTTATCCCACTCATATTGAGTAACCGTACTGTTGAGCTCGTTTATGGCATAGATCCAGCGCCCATTTCCATGAAATGCTAGATGCCTTGGCCCCGCCCCCGGAGCGGTGTCAACATGGGGGGTCGCTGCCGGTGCGAGAGTACCGTTTTCGCTATCGAAGCGGTACACGTAAATCCGATCCATTCCCAAGTCGCAAACCAATACGAAACGATTGGATGGATCGCTGTAAATCGAGTGAGCGTGCGGGGCATCCTGTCGGTCGGGATTCACTTTGGTTCCACTCCCTTCCAAAACCAGCGAAAGAGCTTTTTCACTAATCACACCAATGTCACTAACAGGAAAAACCGTGATCACTGCATCATTGTAGCTAACGCCGAGTAGCCATTTTTCTGATTGATCTAGGTTAATGTGGCAAAGCCCTCCTCCAGCGGCTTCCTGCTCATTAATAAACTCCAATCCGACCTTTCGCTTATTGATCCGAAAGGAACGAACCAACCCACTTTCCCCATCACCTGAAGCAATTGAGTAAAGCACCGTTTCATTTCGGTTCAATCGCTGAAATCCTGCCTTTTTTTGATGGCATTCTAATTCCGCGGCAGAAAGTTCCAAAGGAGAATGTGAGAGCGTTTGTGAATAAATCCCGTCTTCTCTGCCCGTTCCGCTAGTGCCATAATAAGCGATGTACTTTTGGTTTCCTGTATTCATTTTTACCAAGACGTAGTTGTACCATCGCAAAACGCAAGGCACTACTAAAAGGTTCGGAAATGGGATCAAACGCCGGCAGAGCGATAGACAGAGCGTGTAATTGAGGGTATTCGAATTGATTAGAATTCCCGATCCGATCTGCTATTTTTGCTTCAATCAAAAGGAACTGTTTTTCTAATCGCTGTTACTTTTCTACCTTCTCTACTCGGTGCGGCGTTCCTGCCCAATCCATTCGCACTCAAAGCGATTCAATCTGGCGAATTTTAGATAAAAGCCCAACGGATCCCACAAAACCCCATCATTTCCTGCATGTCCTCCATCACCCTAGGTACCAAAATAAGCAGCCCCTCCATCATCAAGATTCCCGAACGGATCGAAACCCCCTCAGGAAAGACTACCACTACTTCGCTCACCGCGATCGTAATTTTATTCGACTTTCCTACGCAAACAATATCCAGGGGCCCTGGACTGTCTACAAGCCTAGGAAGCTTCGTTCGGAGAATTCACCCGCTTTCATTGGACACATTACTTTACCCAAAATTCATATCGATCACGAATCTCAAGAAATCCGCATTTATTTTCAGGATTCCGCGAGAACCAAAACCAAAAAACAGCCACCGCCGTTTCCAAAAAAGGTCTGGAATTCAAAGCACCTCAATTCGTGAATGGCTCCGCCTACTTTAAATTATTTAAGCATTCTGGACACCACTGCACGATCGATTCCCATGAGTATCTCAATCGTTCTCGCGATTACGATTGAGATTGGATAATTTTCCGAAAAGCAACTCATCACTTCCATCACAGTTAACGACCGATATGGGAATCGCGACGATTTCCGCATACGCCACTCCGTAACCTGGGTAATCGACGACACCCTCTTTCTTTCCCTGACTCGTAAGGCGGACGTGCCGGAGAGATTTCTCATGAGTACCGTTTCCATTCAAGGCGACTGGCACGATTAGAGTGCCAGCAATCCCGAGGATATTTCTCGGCCTAAAACTGAACACGAAAGTATCCAGTTTCCAATTAAGCCTTCAAAAGAAGGACGGAATCAAAATGAAGTAATTGCTAGAACCCGCGATCTTCCACGATGACTATGAGCAATCTTACCTATCTACTCCATTGCCGGCGAAATGGGCCTAACCACTGCCGAAATCTCCATTTCTCGGAATTCCGTGTAGAATGGAATGACACGGTAACATGAGTAACGGATAATCTACGATCACCCACAAATTATAAACACAATAATAGACCCTCGGCCCGAGGAAAGCCCCGGTGTTGGCTAGCTTTTCCGAGGTAAGATCACCCGGTACCAAATTTAATTCAAAGCCCCAACGCTCGGGGTAGCCAGAGGGTTAGAGCCGGCCAATAGGTGATCAGCATAAGGCCGATAAACATCGCGATAAATATGGGGAAAAGAGGTCGAATCAATTTCGCCAAAGTCGTCCCCCCCACGCCACATCCAATAAAGAGGCAGGTCCCCACCGGTGGGGTACACAAACCAATGCAAAGATTGGCGATCATAAGCACACCAAAGTGTACCGGATCCATTCCTGAACTCATGACTACGGGGAGAAAGATAGGAGTGAAGATGAGCACCGCTGGAGTCATATCCATAAAGGTCCCCACTATCAAAAGGAGAATGTTAATAATCAGCAGTGTGACCAGTGGGTTGTCGGATATCCCCAACAAGGCAGTGCTTACTGCCTGTGGCACCTGTTCAAACGAAAGTGCCCAACTCATCGCTTGGCTCGCCCCGATAAGAAACATGACCACCGAAGTAGTCTTGACGCTTTTAAGCAGAATCCGATGGAGATCGCTGACCTTGATTTCCCGATACACTACAACTCCCAGGAAAAGAGCGTAAGCCACCGCCACCGCGGACGCTTCAGTAGCAGAGAACACTCCTCCTAAAATCCCACCCAGTACGATCACAATCAGCATCATACTTGGCAACGCCCCAAACAGCGCCACCCACAAGCTAGGCCGTTCACCAGTATCTAAACTCTCGACCGTCGTGCGAAACGGGTTAGAAAACCAAGCCGCAAACATTATAAGCGATCCGATCACAATTCCGGGTAATATCCCTCCAACAAAAAGAGCCGCCACTGAAACATTGCTAGCCACCACGGCATAGACAATCATTATGTTACTCGGCGGAATCAGCAATCCCGTCGTAGCCGAAGTCGTGGTAAGAGCCACACTGAACTCCCGTTCATAACCCTTGCGAGTCATCTCTGGGATCATAAATCCCCCTATCGAAGAAACCGCAGCAGATGCAGAACCCGAAACGGCACCAAACATCATACAGGTAATCGTATTCACATAACACAAACCACCGCGAAAGCCACCGACTAAAAAGTTGGCGAAGTCAATAAGCCGCCTCGACATGCCGCCCTCTCCCATCAGCACGCCAGACAAGACAAAGAAGGGTATCGCCAGGAGCGGAAAACTCGCGATTCCAGTAGACATACGCTGGGCGACAACATATCCCGTGGGCACACCGCCTATGGCATGGATAGTCAATACAGTCGCTCCTCCAATACATACGGCAATGGGGACGTTGAGCAGCAAGAGAACAACGAAGCCCGTCAGTAGTATGAGTGCTTCCGTATCCATCCTAATCCGACTCTTTTTTTGCAGATTGAGGGGAAGTGTTTAGCTCGAAGTCAACGGAAAGGTACGCCATAAGGTGTTCAAAGACAAAAAGGCAGAACACGACTCCACTAATAGGCACGACCGAATAGACATAACCCATCGGGAGATTCAGAGCAGGAAGGACCTGTCCTGAAGCGAAGGTTTTAATAACCAAATTCCATCCTCCATGAACTAAAGCGAAAGCGGAAAAGGCGAATACAATTAATTCCACAAATATCGCTGAGAGCCGTCTGGCCGAAGGTTCGAGTTTCCCGACAAAGTAATCTACCCCCAGATGGCCTTTCTCCCGAAAGGTCAACGCCGCACCCAAGAGCGAAATCCAGACGAGAAGATAAACTGCCAGCTCTTCGGTCCAACGGGTTTGCTCGCCCAAAGCGTACCGAGAAAACACGCCCCAAAGAACATCGACCACAAGTACGGCCATTCCAAACACAAGCAGCACCTCCAACCCTTTAACGACCGGAAGAATGCAACGAGTGAAAATCGTCTGGGCCTTTGACATTATCGGACTTCCCTTATCCGCTCAACAAGAGATCCAATCGAACTCCCTTCAAAACGCTCGTACATGGGAGCCATCTTTTCAAGAAAAGGCTCCTTGTTCGGTCGATACACGGTCACACCATTCTCCTGCAGTCGCGCCAGCGAATTTTGCGTCTCAACTCGCCATAATTCCCTCTGGTACGCTACTGATGCATCCGCAGCCTCTTGAACCCAAGCTCTCTCGTGAGGAGCGAGTGACTCCCAAATCGACTGGCTAAATAAAACGATGTCTGGTATGCGACAATGCTCATCGAGTGAGTAGTGCTTCGCCACTTCGTAGTGTCGGCTCGTTTCGAAACTAGGGGCATTGTTCTCCGCTCCATCTACCATGCCCTGCTGCAGTGCCGTGTACAGTTCCCCGAAAGGAATTGGTGTGGGAGAGCCCCCCATCTGGGAAATCATATCCATCGACATTTTACTTCGCATCACACGGATTTTGCGGGAATCCAAATCGTCAGGTGTCAAAATCGGCTTGTCTATTGTATAGAAGCTTCGACTACCGGATTCGTAGAACATCAATCCGTGTAACCCAATGGGGTTCCCCAAGGCCAAAAGCTCTTTGCCGATGGGTCCATTTAGAACCTTCCAGAAATGGTCCTCGTCTCTAAACAGATAAGGCAAACCGAATACGCCCATCTCCGGCGTGAACGCCTCCATCGGTGCCACAGAGGCTTTGACCATGGCGAGCACACCTCGCTGCACCTGCTCGATAGTCTCCGTTTCCGTGCCCAGCTGCCCGTTAGGAAATATCTCAATGACCACCAACCCGCCCGATTTCTCTGCCAACCGGTCCCGCATAAACTCCATCGCCAGATGAACCGGGTGAGATTGATCCAAGGCGTGGGACAACTTGAGCACTTTCGTCTGTGAATCTGATCCAGATTCACTCCGGCCATTGGAAAGCAAAGAAAAAGCGAAAACGGTCAACAACACCCCCCCGATCAATCCGAGACTAAAATAGGAGGTTTTTGTTCGATTCATAAGAAAACAGTCGAGACAACACGCACAGGAACAACCTTGTCAAGGTGATAGCTGGACCTAGACTCAATCGACCTTTATCCCAATAAGAGTAATCGCTTCCTCCAAGTTTTACCGCAATGTTACGTACACTTAATCGGTTCCAAAAACCGTCAACTCAATCGTGGAACGCAATCGCGGTCCCTATAAACCGAGCCTTAGAAACCAAAGCAAAACTCGAGTATGAAGACCCTTGAGTTTACCTAATCGAAGCCAGTGCCGCTATGTTATAACATGATTCTATTTTCCAAAAAACCGCTGACAGGTCTGCTAGGTCTCAATTCAACAGCATCATCAATGTGAGCGGTATTTCAGACCGTTACATTCAGCTAGCTGGATCCGTTACATCATCCACGAAAATTAATTCGGTGGTTCTTTTTGAGTCGGATAAAGCATTTGGCAAATACTAGTCTCGGTCTTACCAAGTGCCCGCCTACCTTGAAGGATCGTTCGCACTTAAAGTCGATGAGCCTTGTGCCGCCAGGAGCGGAAATCTCTCCCCATTCTTTTGCACCGAGGATATGCGTAATACCTGAGCGGGAAGCAAGGAGGTGCTCACTCGGGATCAAATTAGTTTCTCCTTTTGCGGAATCCCGGCGAGCAGAGTATTCACGAGAAATTAAGTCGACCACCAAAAAAAGCGACGGTCCGTTAACCGTCGCTTTTCAAACTATACTGAGTAGAGATTAAACTCTTCTGCGGATTTCGCCACCGTCACCAGGAACGGGAACCACATTCTCTTCCGGGAGCACGACCGTTCCTTTATCGAAGTCCTCTGCTTGCAAATTAGCCTTGAGATTGTAGAACTCCGATTCGGTATTTTCCATCAGATCCCGGAATCGCACGTACTTACCCGTGTAGGCCGCGTAACGACCCATGATTGCGGTCGCTGTGGATTCAGCGATTTGGCGGGCCTCGTTAATCGGATTGCCGCTACGAGCACTTTGTATCCATGTAATCAATTCCTGTACGTTACCATCTTTATCCATAATATTGAATTCCGGAATCGACACAATCTTGCCCTCGAGCTTTCCGCCACCTTGGACCTCTCCTTCCGTTCCCCTGAAGAATTCTCCCACTCGTGGATAAGTCCCGCTAATTTGGCGACATTGGCTGTGGATGTGGACACCATCTCCATAATCCAAGTCGAGACTGAAGAAATCGTAATTGTTGCCCGACTCCCGGCGCGCCCTTCCACCAAAACCAATCGCAGATTGGGGCGTCCGACCGAGATACCAATTGGCCACATCGATGTTGTGTACATGCTGCTCTACGATATGATCTCCAGACATCTGCCACCAATTGAGCCAGTTGCGAGCGAGGTAGTCTGCATCGCTCCACCCCTTTTGCCGTTCCCAGATCCAGGGCACCGTACCGTTCCAGCTTACCGTTCCACCAAGTATTTCGCCTATGGCACCACTCTGAATCCTAGCCGCGTTTTCCATATAACCGATGGTGTGGCGACGTTGCGTGCCCGCCAAAATAGCAAGACCTTTTTTCTTCGCTCTTTCACCTGCCGCGATCACGCGGCGACAGCCAGGTGCGTCAACGGCCACCGGCTTCTGCATTAGCACATGCTTCCCTGCATCCACTAGCGTATCCAAATGCTGTGGACGAAAAGAAGGCGGTGTAATAAGCATGACGAATTCCGCATCCGACTCCGCTACCTTCTGGTAGGCATCCCAACCAACGATACATCTGTCCCGACTAACCTCGTACTTGTCTGCTTGCTCGAAAACCTTGTCCTCGAAGGCGTCCGCCATCGCCACGTACTCTGCCTCTAGGCCAAGCATTTTGCAGGCCTTGATAAAATTCAGGATATCCCGATTCGAGCGCCCACCGCAGCCAATGACCCCGACTTTAACTTTTTTATTTTTTGATACAGCGGCTCTTGCCGTGCCGGAGAGCAGTGTGCCGGCGGCAGCGGCTGAAGTTACCGCCGTTTGGACGAATTTGCGTCGTGAGAATTCCATAATGATCTTGATTGTGGGTTGAATTAAATTTCGTTCCGAAAGTTCCTGCGGCCCCTCGGCAACGATAGGGTTCTGAAGATACTGACTCTTCCTTACGGAAATTTGGACTCATGTCCAGCCATTGAGACCAACCATTTTAGCCAAAAGGTTACTGAATTGACGGTTTACGTCCTTCGCGACTGCCACAAGTACAACGGCCTTACTTCTACAGACCATTGATTATCAACCTATTATGTTCGATCTTTTCCGAAGCAAAAATAGTAATCCAAAGGACAATATCCTCTCCCGTCTCACCCTCACCCTCGCACTCGTCCTCGTACCTGAGGGTATCGCCTCCGCTGCCTGTGTAGACCCGCTCGTAGGCCTGTTGGGGCCGCCGTTTTCATGGGCTTCATTACTTCCACCTGCGGCGGACGGCTACCGTAGTGGTCACCACGGGGCCGAAACAAGTAGCAGAGAGCGGATGCTCAATTAGGATGGCACAGGCTTGCTTTCTACCAAACCCTTATTGAAAGGGATTCGACGCCTGAGCCAATCGTACTTTTTGGATAATCGCGGTATGCGGCAGAGGGCGAACACTGAGCAATACCGCAAAAATAACTTCAAAGTGGAGCGATAAATCAA
>CEPA01009789.1_pt1 | contig 12753 bp, 18 predicted proteins | sample 356241 | NCBI WGS metagenome assembly CEPA01 (sample SAMEA2620542, study PRJEB7988) | marine metagenome | biome: marine biome (ENVO:00000447); feature: surface water layer (ENVO:00002042); material: "saline water (ENVO:00002010), including plankton (ENVO:xxxxxxxx)" | depth 5 m
CCTCTAATTCAATATTCCTAATATCGAGATCTTTACCAAGATCACATTCAATTTTTTTATAATCTAAATCTAATTTTTGTGCGATTTTTATAAGCTCTAAGTTATTTCCGATATCTATTCCTTTTGTAAAGTACGAGTAAAAAATCATTTCTAGGGCAGCATGTTGTTTTTTTTCTCTTTCAGCCCACCTTATTAATCTATGACTATTAAGTGTATTAGGAGTTTTATTTATAATTTCATAGTTAAAATCAATACCAATTTTTTTTCCTGCAGCTATGATTTTTCCACCAACATCTTTAGCGACATCTTGTCCAAATTTTCTTTCAATGTATTTTTTTCTATCAACGCCGTTAGGTGGCATAGTCGGATCAAGTTGAAACGGTTTATATGTAATATCGAAATCAATATTTTTAGTATTAGCAACTGCATTTTCTAGTTCTTTTTTACCAATATAACACCATGGACATATTGTATCTGAAATTACTTTAATTTTGATCATAATATCTATTTTACATAAAAACTTGTCAATTTTAGAATCCAAAGGCATAACTGTCTAGGATAGAAAAATGTCTTATTTAGTTGATACACATTGCCATCTTATTTTTGAGGATTTTAGTGATGATCTAGACTCTGTAATTAACAATGCTTTTGATTCAAATGTTGGAGGAATGATTGTAATTTCTACACAGGAAAAAGAATTTGATCCAATATTATCCCTTGCTCAAAAGCATAAAAACATATTTTGTTCTATAGGTATTCATCCTCATTCAGCGCAATCACATAGTAATATTGATAAGGAAAAGATTTTAGAATACACAAATAATGATAATGTAGTTGGAATAGGGGAAACTGGCCTAGATTTTTATTATGAAAACTCAGATAAGAAGGTTCAACTAAGGTTATTTAAAATGCACATAGATATCTCTCGCAAAACACAGTTGCCTATAATAATTCATACAAGAGACGCTGATCAAGAAACGATTGAGATTCTTAATGAAGAAACTAAAAAAGGTCATTTTCCAGGGGTTATACATTGTTTCACAGCAGGTCCTGAACTAGCTAGTGCGGCACTTGATCTCGGGTTTTATATATCTTTATCGGGTATTGTTACTTTTAAAAATGCTGCAAATTTAAGAGAAACTATAAAAAATATCCCACTCGATAGAATTTTAGTAGAGACAGATTCACCATATTTATCTCCTGAACCTGTTCGTGGAGGCAGAAATGAACCAGCGAATGTAGTTCATACAGCTGATTATTTGGCAGATTTCTATAATATTGAAAAAGATTTATTTTATAAAAAAACTACAAATAATTTTCACAAATTATTCAATAAAGCTGAAATTATTAATGAATAGCATAATTAAAACAACAATTCTTGGCTGTGGTTCTTCAGGAGGCGTTCCAAGAATTGATGGAGATTGGGGTGTGTGTGATCCAAAAAATGAAAAAAATGTGAGAACAAGATGTTCCATACTTGTTGAAAGAATAACAGAAGATAAAAAAACTGTTGTATTAATTGATACATCTCCTGATATGAGACACCAATTACTAAAAGCAGGTGTTAAATCATTAGATGCAGTACTTTATACACATGACCATGCAGATCAATCTGGTGGTATTGATGATTTGAGGGTATTTGCACTTAGAAAAAGAGAAAGAGTTAATGTATATTTTGACAAGGATACAGCCTCACGATTAATACCAAGATTTAATTATTGCTTTAGAAGTGGCGAAAAACAAGGCTACCCTTCAATATTAGCAGAAAATTTTATTAAACCTTATGAGGAGTTAATAATAGATGGGCCTGGAGGAAAATTATGTTTTATTCCATTTTTACAAGATCATGGATCCATTTCATCACTTGGATTTAAATTTAATAACATTGCTTATTCAAGTGATGTAGTAGATTTTCCTGATAAATCACTAGAATATATATCTAATTTAGATTATTGGATTGTAGATGCTCTTAGAATTACGCCACATCCAACTCATTCTCATTTAGATAAAACACTTAATTGGATTAATAATTTCTCATGCAAACAAGCTTATTTAACTAATATGCACATTGATCTTGATTACGAACAACTCTTAAATACATTGCCCGATAATGTTAAGCCATCATTTGATGGTTTTAGTTTTAATATGAATGTATTATAAAGACTATACATAATATATATTATGCGCAAATGATACGACTTATAATAAAAAGATTAATAATAGCCATACCTACCTTAATAATTATCATAGCCTTTGTTTTTGGATTAATGAGAGTTGCCCCTGGTGGTCCTTTTACAAATGAGAGAGCTCTTCCGCCTGAGATTGAACAAAAAATTAATGAAGCTTATGACCTAGATAAACCACTAATTCAACAATTTGGTATTTATTTATCTAAAATAGCAAAAGGAGATTTAGGTCCATCCTATAAATATAAGGACTTTACTGTAAATGAACTAATTTTAAGTGGTTTTCCTATTAGCTTAACATTAGGAGTATCTGCTATTGTTATCTCTCTTTTTTTAGGAAGCTTATTAGGTATTATTGCTGCTGTAAAAAGAAATACAATTATTGATTATGCTGTAATGGGTATCTCTCTCATAGGGGTCTGTATTCCTAGTTTTGTTTTAGCACCGCTTTTATCATTGTTTTTTGGGCTTTATTTAGGTTTATTTCCGATATCTGGATGGAATGGAGGTAATATTAATAACCTTATATTACCCATTGTTTCATTATCTTTACCTCAGATTGCTATAATCTCAAGGATGATGCGATCTAGTACGATTGAAACCTTAAATTCAAATTTTATTCGTACAGCGAGAGCTAAGGGAATTCCAAGGAGAAGAATTATTACTAGACATGCGATAAGATCATCAATATTGCCCATAATAGATTACTTAGCTCCTGCTACCGCGGGTTTGATGACAGGGTCAATTATAATTGAACAAATATTTGGACTTCCTGGAATTGGTAGGTATTTTGTTGTTGGAGCTCTTCAAAGAGATTATACCCTAGTTAGCGGTGTTATGATTTTATATGCATCGTTGCTTATGTTTCTTATCCTTTTATCAGATATATTAAGAGCAGTTCTTGATCCAAGAGTTAAAATCAAATGAATACAAAACATTATAGCAAAGATGATTTGGATAATATTTTATCTGTAAAAGGTAACTCTCTATATTCCAATGCACTCAAAAGATTACTTAGAAATAAAGCATCATTAATAAGTTTAATTATTTTATCATTGATCACCCTCCTCTCTTTTTTTGGACCCTATCTTCTTCAATATGATTTTTATGAAACTGATTGGAATTCTATTTATCTTCCTCCAAATATAGAAAGCGGTCATTATTTCGGGACCGATGGAAATGGAAGGGATCTATTAGTAAGAATTTTATATGGAGGTAGACTTAGTCTTTCAATTGGTATTATTGCAACTCTTGTTAGTGTAAGTATAGGTGTAACCTATGGAACTATTGCTGGTTATATTGGTGGAAAAGTAGACACAATAATGATGCGAATTGTAGAGATACTATATGCAATGCCATATCTTATTTTTGTAATTATTTTGATGGTAGTTTTTGGAAGAAATATCTACTTGTTATTTATAGCCATTGGTGCAGTTGAATGGTTAACGATGGCTAGAATTGTAAGGGGTCAAACTATATCAATTAAAGAAAAGGAATTTATTGAAGCAAGTAAATCCCTTGGACAATCATCTTTATTGATAATAATTAAACACATCATTCCTAATCTAGCTGGAACAATAATTGTTTACATCACATTGATGGTTCCATCAGTAATTATTTTAGAGAGCTTTCTATCTTTTCTTGGTTTAGGTGTTCAAGAACCTCTGACTTCATGGGGTGTGCTAATTTCTGAAGGTGCAAGAGAAATGGAGACTGCTTGGTGGTTACTAATATTTCCTGGTTTATTTATGGTTCTTACCCTTGCCTCTCTTAATTTTATTGGTGATGGTTTACGAGATGCTCTTGACCCTAAGGAATATTAAATGAATACAATATTAAATGTTAAAAATTTGAGTGTAAATTTTAATACAACACAGGGCATTATTAAAGCTGTTGATAATATATCTTTTTCTATAGAGAAAGGTGATTGTCTTGGTATAGCTGGTGAGTCGGGATCTGGTAAAACACAAACTTTTTTTTCTTTAACTGGTATTTTATCTGATAACGGTACTGCAAAAGGTATAGCAGAATTTGATAATGTCGATTTATTAAAATTAAATGAAAAACAACTCTCCAAGATTAGGGGTAAAAAAATAGGTTTCATATTTCAAGATCCAATGACTTCACTTACACCCCACATGAATATAGAAAATCAATTAATCGAAGTATCAATGACTCATGATAAAAATAATAAAAATGACGCATTAAAGAAATCCAAAGAAGTTCTAGATATAGTAAAATTACCTAGAATAGAAAATTTACTTAAAAAATATCCTCATGAGCTTTCTGGAGGCATGCGTCAAAGGGTAATGATTGGAATATCATTAATGTGCGATCCACTTTTTATAATTGCCGATGAACCAACCACAGCTCTTGATGTAACCACTCAAAAAGAAATTTTAAAAATATTTAATGATTTAAAAAAATATAAAAATATAACTATTGCCCTCATATCTCATAATATTGGCGTTATTTCTGAAGTTGCAGATAAAATTTTAATTATGAATAAAGGTAAAGTAATTGAAAAAGGTAATTGCCAGGAAGTTTTAATTTCTCCAAAGCATGAATATACAAAACATCTTCTATCATGTGTTCCTAAATGGATGAAATAAATGAGTCATTATTTATTAGAAGTAAAAGATTTAAATTGTAAATTTGAAATTGAGCGTAATTTATTTAGTAAAAACAAATATCTTCATGTTTTAAATAATATTAATTTTAGTCTCAAGAAAGGGTCAACATTAGGGATAGTGGGTGAATCTGGATGCGGAAAATCTACACTTTGTAAGACACTTTTATATCTTAATAATAAGGAAACAGGTGAAATAATATGGTTTAGTAAAAATATCGATAAATTTACAAAAAAAGAATTCAAACATTTTAGGAAAAAAGTTCAAATAATTTTTCAAGATCCGTATGGCAGTTTAAACCCAAGAATGACTATAGGAAGTATTATATCTGAGCCTTTAGGAATTTATAAAAAAGAAAACAACAAAAAATCAAAAACCTTAAAAGTTTTAGATATCATGGAAAGAGTTGGATTATCTGATATGCTATTTAATAGATTTCCTCATGAATTATCGGGTGGACAATGCCAAAGGGTTGGTATAGCAAGATCAATCATCAACGAACCAGATGTTTTAATATGCGATGAACCAGTTTCATCGCTTGATTTATCTGTTCAATCACAAATATTAGATCTCTTAAAGACATTAAAGAGTAAATTAAATATCACAATGTTATTTGTAAGCCATGATTTAGCTGTCGTTAAAAGCATTAGCGATGAAGTAATGGTCTTAAAGGAAGGTGAAATAGTTGAAAAAAATTCAGCAGAAGAAGTTTTTAATAACCCTAAACATATTTATACAAAAAAACTAATATCTTCAGTACCTAAAATAAATGATATAGGATGAATAACATGGAAATTAAAACCCAAATAAGGGCTATTGTATGGAAAATTGTAAAAAAAGAGGGAGATAAAGTTAAAATTGATGATGAAATTATTTTACTTGAGTCAATGAAAATGGAAATACCAATTTTGTCAGAATTTAATGGAAGAATTAAATCAATAGAAGTAAGTGAAGGTGACGAGATTGATGAAGGTCAAATCGTAGCTATAATTGAATAAATATTAATTTAATCCTGCTCGCGGACCTACTGCCATTGTAGCTTTTGATCCTCTTTTATTCCGTAAAATATTTAAAATGGCCACTCTATTGTCTTTTTCATATACAAGAAAACTTTGTTTAGTTTGCTGTTCCATAATTAAGAACCAACCTGTATCAGGCATATGTTCTTTAAAGTAAGCAAATACCTCATTTGCATCTAGTTCAGAAATAAAGAACAATTGTCCAAACCAATTTTCATCACTACCCATGATTAGCGAGCTTGGAATATCTATTACAGTATTTGGAGGAAATGCTATATCATTTATTTGATTAAAAATATCCTCTTGTGTTACTTCAGGAGTAACATCACTATTTAATTGTTCAGTTGCTGGATCACCAGAGTTTATAAGAGAGCCATCAAACTGAGCACAAGCAGTTAGAGAAAATACCATAAAAATCATAGAAATATTTTTAATCATAACAAACCTCTGAAATATACTTTATCTTCTATTGATTCGGTAGATGTATAAAATAAATTAAATTAAAAAATACATGCTAAAGCTGCCAATGCCATTAATGCCCAAGAACCCAGGGCTCCCCCTGCTCTTGCAGGATTCTCTTTCGGACCAAAACCATCTTGATATAAAATTCCATATACATGGGCTAATCTACAAAGTAAAAATAATAAACCTAAAAAATGTATAAAGAATTTAGAAGAATCATCACCTTCTAATAACATCATCATAACCAACATTAATGGTGCATGTTCAGCTAAATTCCCAAGCACTCTTGATTTTTTTAAGAGTTCGCCTGTACCCTCACCAACTGAAGAATTTTCATCCCTAGACATTGCAGTTTGAAAAGCTAAATAAATAAATAATAACGACAGCAAACCAGCATATATCATTGTAACTTCAACTTCTTCCATAATAACCTCCTGTAATAAATTTTTTATTTATTTATGATTCGTTAATAATCACAATAATTGAGATTTTTTTATAAGTATTAATTTTTATGTTTATAATGGTGTTATGAGTCTTACTTCAAAAATTCTAATAGGAATGTCTTCAGGTCTTTTAGTTGGATCTTTTATAAGTTTTCTAGGACTTGAGGATAATCAATATTTTAAAATTTATTTAATAGACGGTTTTTTATATATCGGTGGTCAAATTTTTATTTCTTTATTAAAACTTATGGTTGTACCTTTAGTTTTCTTTTCTCTAACAAGCGGTGTTTCTTCTTTTGATCAAAATTTAAGCTTAGGTAGAATAGCAAGTAAAACTTTTGGTTTATACTTAATCACAACTGCAATTGCCATATCAATTGGTTTAGCGCTCGCAGTATTTTTTAACCCTGGTAACAACTTAAATTTAGAAACTTCCATTTCTTTATCTATTCCAGATAGTCCTAATATTAAGGATATCATATTAGGTATCATTCCTTCTAATCCTATCAAAGCGATGGCAGAGGGTAACATGCTTCAAATTATAGTTTTTTCAATTTTTTTTGGTATTGCAATAAGATCGTTAGGAGACTCTGTAAAACTTATTAGAGATAGTGTAAACAATATTACTGATATCATATTAAAATTAGTATTGTTTATTATTAATGTTGCCCCTTACGGTATATTTTGTTTGATGTCAGTTCTATTTGCTGAAAAAGGTATAACGGTGTTAGGTGATTTATCCTTTTATTTCTTTGTTGTGGTATTTGCATTACTATTACATGGTTTTTTAACTTATTCCTTGTTTCTAGTTTTATTTATAAAAGTTAATCCTTTAAAATTTTTTAATAAGATTAAATCTTTAATGCTATTTGCATTTTCGACATCATCATCAAACGCAACTATACCAGTAACATTAAAGACAGTTGTTGATGACATTGGGGTAAGTAGAAAAATTGCTTCATTTACTGTCCCCTTAGGAGCTACAATTAATATGGATGGCACAGCAATAATGCAAGGAGTTGCAACTGTATTTATTGCAAATGCTTACTCAATAGATCTATCTTTTGCTGATTACTTAATGGTAATACTTATAGCTACTTTAGCATCAATAGGTACAGCTGGTGTTCCGGGTGTAGGATTAATAATGCTAGCGATGGTTTTAGATCAAGTTGGATTACCTGTTGAAGGTATTGCTCTTATAATTGGAGTAGATAGATTATTAGATATGTTACGTACAGTTGTTAATGTTACAGGAGATAGTACAATATCCACTATAGTTGCAAATTCAGAAAATCAGTTGGAACAAAGAAATTTATAAGTATACTTTATCAATAAAATGGAGAAATCATGGAAAGTGAAGCACTAGTTGAATTTGGTAAACCATTAAAAAGACTTAAAACTGATACCCCTACCCCGCAAGGAAAAGAGGTTTTAATAAAAGTAACATTTGGTGGCGTATGTCATTCAGATGTTCATATTCATGATGGTTATTTTGATCTTGGGGGTGGAAATCAATTACCTTTGGGTGGAACTATGAATTTACCTCATACTTTAGGTCATGAAATTGAAGGTGAAGTAGTAAGTATTGGAAATGAAGTTCAGGATATAAAAGTAGGAGAAAACGTTGTTGCATTTCCTTGGATAGGTTGCGGCAAATGTTCTACTTGCGACACTGGTGATGAGCATTTGTGCAATGCTCCAAGGCAGTTAGGTATTCAGCTCGCTGGAGGTTTTTCTGACTACTGTCTTATTCCAGATGAAAAATATCTTTTAGATTATAAGGGTATTAAGCCAGGTTTGGCAGCAACTTATATGTGTTCCGGACTTACAGCCTTTGGTGCATTAAAAAAAATAAATAATATAAATAAAGATGATCATATTTTAATTCTTGGTTTAGGTGGTGTTGGTATGATGGGGTTACAATTTGCTAGAGCTTTATTTGACTGTAAAATTTTAGCTGCGGATATTGATCCAAATAAACTACAAGCAGCACAAGGTGGTGGAGCTGATGAAGTTTACAATACTAGTGATGAACTCTCGTTAATGAAGTTAATTGAAGACACTAAAGGTGGAGTTAAAGCTGCAGTAGATTTTGTTGGTGCAGAAAATACTATTGAGTATGCTTTTAATGGAGCAAAAAAAGGCGGGCAAATTGTTGTTGTTGGTTTATTCGGAGGAGCATTTCAAAAACCAATACCAATGTTTCCTTTGACTGCAAAAAGTATATGTGGAAGTTTTGTAGGTAACCTTGAAGAAACAAAAGAAATGCTAGAACTTGTTAAATCAGGAAAAGTTGACCCTATCCCTGTTGAAACAAGGGATCTTAAGGAAGCAACAAAAACTCTTGATGATTTAAGAAAAGGAAATATTACAGGAAGAGTGGTTTTAGAGCCATAATTATCTGGAACTGAGGTTAGTAATGAAAGAGATGTGGAAACATATCAGGCCAAGTGAATATGATTGGGATTATTTTAAAGATGTTAATGGCAGAGAAACCTCAATGGTTAGAACATTAATAACTGGTGATGAATACATTTGGGAAGCTTCCTTAAGACCAAATTATGTTGCAGATTCTCATTGGCATCCATACGATATAGTACAAATATTCCTTGAGGGAGAATTTATAGCTGAAGGAGAAGGTTCTTTCTATCCTGGAGATGTTCGATGGGTCAAGGCTGGCGCATCTACAATTGAGGGTGCTGGTAAAGAAGGATGTAGATTTTATCTTATTGCTTTAGGTGGAGATATACCCTTGATGTGGGATGATATTTATGAATTACCAAGTGATTTAAGAGAAGAATTATCTAAGAGAGGTAATCCAGTAGGTTCAGCAAATGTAAATAAACTTAAACCTGAATTATTTCATGACCCCAATGGTAGACCAACTCAACCCGTAAAAATAATATGTGATGAGTCACCTTGGGTTATTGAGACAACATTTGAACCAGATTATATTGCAACTGATCATTGGCATGGACATAACACCTTATATTTTATTATGGATGGAGAAATGCAATTTGGTGAAAATGAACCGATTTACAAAAAAGGTGACATTAGGGTTGTCAAAGCTGGTTATTCCTATGGACCTGAGAAGCCAGGCAAAGATGGGGTAAAATTTATACTTATATCTAATGGAGGGCCAATTGATTTAAACTGGTCTGATATTACCCCTCCCCAACAATAATCTATTGTTTCATTTGATTTTACTTAAAATTTTTAATAATTTTATTTTATGACATTACATTTTAGACAAGTTTTATCATTATTATTACTTTTTTTAATTATAAATCCTAACTCAACTTTAGCAGAGGATAATAAACGTATTTGTCTAAAGACAGATAAAATTCGTTCTGTAGATTTTAAAAAAGATTTTATGATTTTTGAGATGCAAAAAAGAGAGAAATTTAATGTATCTTGTAAAGGGTCTAGCTATCTAAATTTTGAAAACCCAATTATTATTGAGCCACAAAAAATGGGTAGAAAAATATGTTCAAATGACGTTTTAAAGCTTAGAAATAAAACATGTTTTATTGATAAAATAGTTCCTCATGAAGAGAATAAAAAAGACACTTAAACTAAATTATTTATGGTATTTTTATTACCGCTGTTGACTCAACAACACCTTTTTTATTTTGTGTGTTTAGGTATAAATCAAGAGTAAGATAGATTGTTTCGTCACAATTGTTAACTGAAGAAATTAATCCAGTTACAGTCACATTATCTCCGGAAAAGACATTTCCCTTAAATTTATTTTTAATGGAAATAAGTTCAAATTTATGAAAATTATTTGAAATACAATTAATAATATAGGCTACATTTGCTGGTCCTTGATTGATACAATTATTTCCTAAACCAAGATCTTTTACTTTATTTTTATTGAGATGTATAGGATTTGGATCATCTAAGACTTCTGACCAAACAATTAAATATTCTTGTTTAATTTTAAATGACCACTCAATTAAATTTTGTCCCAATTTATAGTTCATTTTATCTTGGTAATATTAATTTGTATTCAATCGAAAGTAATTTGAAATCATCTTCATGTATATAAACATTGAATTTTACAATATCAATTTCACCAATTTTTTTTGATTTTTTAAATTCAATACTCATTATTTTGCCTGAAACTTTGTAATTCTTATCTATTTCCAACATAGAAAAAAAATTTACATTACATTCACCAAGCATGGGTCCTTTGGAGATGTCATATTTTAAAAATTTAAACAAGTCCTCAATTGAATAGCCAATACTATTTAACGCTATCATTGAGAAAATTTGATGAGAATATTTTTGTACATCACTATCATTATCGATCATGCCAGTTGAATTATTGATTAACTCATTAATGTCTTTTGAAATTAAAAAATTTCCTCCTGGAAATTCATGATTAATAGCGTCAAGGTTTAACAATTACATTTCCTGAGCTATTGGTCTAATGACAATTTCATTTGCTGAAACACCATGATCCTGTTGAAGAGCAAATATTATTGCATCGGCAATTCTTTCTGCTGGTTCAGCTATGTTTGCTAGATTTCCTTTCATAAGCATTTCAAGCATTGACTCGTCTTTAATTGTTGAACCTAATTCTGTTTGAAATGCCCCAGGGTATATACATGTTACTTGTAATTTTCCTGAACTTTCAATTCTTAAACCCTCAGAAATTGCTCCCACAGCGAACTTAGTTGCAGAATAAACTGCACTACCTGGCATCAATCTTTTTCCTGCGGTCGATGATACATTGATTATCTGCCCATCGCCTCTTTCTAGCATATGCGTGTAGACTGAATTAATACCATAAAGGACGCCTTTAATGTTGATATCAATCATTTCGTCCCATTCATCAGTTCGACCCTTTTCTAATAGGGATAAAGGCATTATTCCAGCATTGTTGATTAAAGCATCAATTTTACCAAAAGTATCAATACCTATTTTTGCTAAATTATTTACTGTTTCTTTTTTTGAGACATCTGTAACTGCATATACAGAATTTTCAGCACCTAATTGATTACACAATTCTTTTAATTTCTCTTCTCTTCTTGCTCCTAAAACTACTTTTGCACCCAAAGAAACACATTTTTCAGCGGTTATTTTTCCAAAACCAGAACTTGCTCCTGTTATCATTATAATTTTATCTTTGATAGAATTCATCATTACCTCTTTTTTATTAGCTAATTAAAGCAATTATTAGCAGTAAAATTAAAATACCCATTGCAATAATAAATCCATATTTATTGGTTTCATTATTATCTTTTAATTTTTTATTCATTTCATTTTTTTCAATTTGACTCACTTTTAGAGATATTATTGGAATAATCTTGAAAACAAGAAAAGCAAATAAAATTATAAGTAAAATAGTTAAAAACAACAAATCAGTCATCCATAATCAAAATAAAAAAAACAAAAACTCTCTCATTATTATAATTATTAAGCATAAACCTGACAGAATAAAAGGTATTACACGTAACGATACATTGTTTATAGTAAATTGAATAATTGTATGCATTAATCTTAATGCTACATAGGACCAAGCAAGAATTATATTTGTAATATCGCCATGCTGCATCAAATGAATATAAATAATTGTAGCATAATAAAGAGTCGGTTGTTCAAAAATATGATTATAGTTAGCAGTTATATTTTTTAATGATGTTGGTAATTGAGGCCGAAATTCATCGGAATACCTTGCTGATTCTAAATTTCCAAAGTTTTTTATTACAGGAACTAAACGTGAGAGATAAAATACAATAACAACAACACATGATAATAGTATCATCCCAAACATTGGATATAAAATATTCACTGGTTCCCTCACATTTTTATGGTGATCCGGGCAGGATTCGAACCTGCGACCCACAGCTTAGAAGGCTGTTGCTCTATCCAGCTGAGCTACCGGACCACACTAATACCGTTCATTAATAATCTAAATACACTTCATAAACAAGTCGATAAAAGCCCTTTATTATCATGTGTAGATTAAAGTTTTATTTTTTCGAGGATTTCTGAAAGCTCAGGT
>CEPA01172382.1_pt1 | contig 12668 bp, 12 predicted proteins | sample 356241 | NCBI WGS metagenome assembly CEPA01 (sample SAMEA2620542, study PRJEB7988) | marine metagenome | biome: marine biome (ENVO:00000447); feature: surface water layer (ENVO:00002042); material: "saline water (ENVO:00002010), including plankton (ENVO:xxxxxxxx)" | depth 5 m
ACAATGAGACACAGATTCTTAACACCTTACTATCCTGGTGCATAAGAATATAATAAAAAAGCAACTAGCCTATTTTAATAGGCTAGTTGCCCTTAAATGAAAATTAGCGTTTTGGGGTGGAAGGCCGTTGACGTGACTATCCGCTAAGTAGTCTAACCTTCCACCTAAAACCAATAATAGCTTTAAAAGCATCAAAAAATCAATAAAACTTTATATATTATGTATTTTTGTTTATATTCCTTGTTATGTCACCAATTATTGTCACCAAATGTTCATGCTCTGAAGACAAAATATATCTAAGTATTCCTAAAGAAATATATTTTAGTGGAAGAATAGATGGAAAAAATTGGGAATTAGAATATTCGAAAAAAGTAAAAGAAGAAAAATATCAATTTTATAAAAAAAATATTAAAAAAAACTCAGATCAATGGATAGAAATAGAAAAAAAAGAGGTCTTTTGTAAAAAATGTGGGAAAAAACTAAAATTTTGACAAAAAAAAAGAGAGGTACCGCTAAATACCTCTCAGAGTGTTACGGGGATGTTTAACCATCTCCTACCTACGCTTGTTCCATTGTAGCATACATAGATTTAAAATTTCAACAACTTTTTTATATTAAATACCTTTTGGTGAAGCAATTTTAGGGTGTAGTTTTCTCCATCTTAAATTATTTAAAGCATTGATAAATGCTTTTGCACTAGCAACAATTACATCTGTACTTGATCCCTTACCTCGAGCGGTATGTGATGATTCATTAATTATTACTGAAACTTCGGCTTGAGCATCCATTCCACTAGTGACAGAAGCTACATTATAGGAATTTAATTTTGGATTTAGCTCAACAGCTTTACAAATGGATCTGAAAACAGAATCAATAGGTCCATCACCAAATTCGTTAACGTTGACTTCTTTACCATCTATACTAAGTGATAGCTTTGCTGAAGGTTTTTCATCTGTTCCTGAAGAACAATACAAAGATATTAACTGATAGTAATTTCCCGACCTAACAAACTCTTCATTAATCAATGCTTCAATATCTTCATCAAATACATATTTCTTTTTATCACATAGTTCTTTAAATTTTTTAAAAGCAATTTCAAATTTATCACTGGATAAGCTATATCCAAATTCGTTGAGTCTATCACGAAAAGCATGCCTTCCAGAATGTTTACCTAAGACAATATAGTTAGATGGAATTCCAACCTCTTCTGCTTCCATTATCTCATATGTATTTCTTTGCTTTAAAACTCCATCTTGGTGAATTCCCGCCTCATGTGCAAATGCGTTAGCGCCAACTATAGCTTTATTGGGCTGAACATTTACCCCTGTTACACTACTAACGAGTTTACTGCAAGGATATATATTTTTTGTATTAATAGCTGTATCAAAAGGATTTAAATCATTTCGGACTTTTAGTGCCATTACAATTTCTTCTAACGAAGCATTCCCTGCTCTTTCGCCCAAACCATTAATTGTACATTCTACTTGACGAGCTCCTTCATGGATGGCGGCTAAAGAATTAGCAACCGCTAGTCCTAAATCATTATGGCAATGAACACTAATTGTAACTTTATCAATTCCAGCAACTCCCTCTCTTATCGAGCTAATCATCTTAGCAAATTCACTTGGAATTGTGTATCCAACAGTATCAGGAATATTTATTGTTGTAGCACCCGATTGGATTGCAACAGATATTGCTGAACACAAAAAATCTATGTCTGAGCGTGTGGCATCTTCACATGAAAATTCAACATTTGAAGTATATTTAGCAGCATGTCTTACAGATTGACCTATGATTTCTAAAACTTCATCTTTGGTTTTTTTTAACTTATAATCAAGATGAATATCGGATGTTGCAATAAATGTGTGAATTCTAGGGTTTACGGCTTGTTTAATAGCATCCCATGCTCTATCAATATCTTTCAAATTTGCTCTACAAAGACCTGCTACTTCACAATTTTTAATCTGATTAGCGATTAATTTTACAGAATTAAAGTCGCCTTCAGATGCAATAGGAAATCCTGCTTCAATTATATCGACACCCAACTTCTCCAGCTGAAGAGCTACTTTAACCTTTTCTTCTTCATTCATACTACAGCCAGGTGCTTGCTCACCATCTCTCAGTGTTGTATCAAAAATTTTAACAAAATTATTCATTGAATTAAAAAAATATAAGTCAACCTTCAGTTTTGTCAATTTTGTTGAACAAAAGGTCTAATTTTTTAATTGTTGCACCTGGTAATAAACTTTCAATTTTATTGAAGCCTGAAAAGCTATTAGACTTATCATCAATTTTTATATTAAGTGCATTTAATATTTTTTTACTAGAATCAGGCATAATTGGAAATAATAAAATAGATATCAATCTAATCATTTCCAATGATGTTCTTAGTACTCTTTTTAATCCTTCATGATCATTATCTTTTGCTAACTTCCATGGTTGGGTTTCATCTATGTACTTATTTGTACTTGAAACTATATCCATAGCACTTGATATTGCTTTGCTAAATTCAGCAATTTTAAATTGCACCATATAATCAGATATTTTTTCATCACTTATTTTAATTAAATCTGACTCACGTTCTGTAATTTCTACTTCAGGAACAATGCCATTTAAATTTTTCATAGTCATAGAAAAAACCCTATTTACTAAATTTCCATAATTGTTTGCAAGTTCTGAATTAACTCTTGCAATTAATGAATTTTGGGAAAAGTCACCATCATTTCCAAATGGTACTTCTTTAAGTAGGAAATATCTAAATTGGTCTAGACCATATTTGCTTATCATATCATCAGGATCAATTACGTTACCTAATGATTTCGACATTTTTTCTTTTTCGACTGTCCACCAACCATGTGCAATAATTTTTTTTGGTAAAGGTAATTCTGCAGCCATTAACAATGCAGGCCAATAAATTGCATGAAACCTGAGAATATCCTTTCCAACTATATGAAAATCAGCAGGCCAAAATTTTCTTATGTTATCACTGTTTAAATTAGGAAATTCTAAAGCTGTTAAATAATTAGTTAGAGCATCAATCCAAACATATACTATGTGTCTATCATCATCTGGCACTTTAACACCCCAGCTAAAACTTGTTCGCGATATTGATAAATCTTTAAGTCCTTGTTTAACAAAACTTATTACTTCATTAAATCTAGATTTAGGTGTAACAAAATCAGGGTTATTTTCATAAAAATCTAGTAGTTTACTTTCCCATGATGATAATTTAAAAAAATAGCTAGACTCTTCTACCCATTCTACAGGAGAACCGCTGGGTGCTTTAGAATCTACCAATTCATCTTCACTATAAAAAGCCTCATCTCTCACGGAGTACCACCCTGAGTATTTATCAAGATATATTTGATTATTATTATTTAAAATTTCCCAAAATTTCTGAACTCCCGCTTTATGTTTTGACGAACTAGTTCTAATAAAATGGTCATTTGTAAGATTTAAGTTATTTGACATAGCTTGAAAATTTTTACTCATGCCATCAACAAAATCCTGAATAGGAATGTTTCTATTTTTGGCTGCTTGTTCAATTTTTTGACCATGTTCGTCCGTTCCAGTTAAGAAAAAAACTTCTTTATCTTTGAGCCTGTAGAATCTAGAAAGTGCATCACAAGCAATACTGGTGTAAGCATGCCCAACATGTGGAACATCATTTACATAATATATAGGTGTTGTGATATAAATACCTTTTTGATCAATTTCAGTCATAAAATATACTACCTGATTAGTTTTAACTTCTGTTGGTTACAAAATAATTTAAAACTAATTCATCAATTGCTAATTTGACATTAAAATTTGTATCAAATGAGTCTTCAAAAATTTTGCATAAACTATCAATAAAATATATACCATCTAAAAGATTTAAATTATCTAAGTTACTTTTAATTAAGTTTTTTGATAGTATATTTTTTAAAAAAATTATCATTTCTTCAATAACTATATTAATAGAAAATTCAGAAGATAAATTATCAATTATTTTGTTCACATCATCTATTTTATCGAGTTCTTTTCTAATAATTAGAGTTGAAAGTTCAAAAATTTTATCAAAATTACTCTTTGAATAAAAATCAATATTACGTAAAGATCCATCCAAAATACTTAAGATTATTTGCTTATCCTCTTCATTAAAATCATCACTTAAATAATTATTAATTATACTATTAGGAAGACTGTTTAAAGAGAATACAATTGACCGTGATCTAACTGTAGGCAGTAACATTTGTGAATTTTCTAAAACTAAAAAAAATAAAATATAATCAGGTGGTTCTTCCAATAATTTTAAAATTTTATTTTGAACAGTATTATTCATTGCATTTGCATTATTGATCAAAATAATTTTTTTACTAGATTCGTAAGGTGGTTTATAAATCCAATCATCTAAATCCTTTATGTCATCAACTAGTATTTTATTATTTTCAGGTTTTATTTGATAAAGATCAGGATGAATATTTTTTCTAACTTTATAAGTATTATTTAAAATATTTCCCGATAATTCTGATAAAAAAATTTGTTTTCCAATACCCTTTTTTCCTTCAAAAATAACAGATCTCGAAGATAACTTATTATTAATAATCTTTTTCAAACTTTCTTGTGAATTTAAATGAAAATCATAAATATCATTTTCCATAAAAATTAACCTAATTTATCTAGACGTTTGAAAATACTAAATCTATTTCTTAGGGTTCTTCTAATTTCTGATTGGACACTGTCAATATCTTTCTCACCATCAATCAAGCATATTCGATTTGGTTGTTTATTATGTAAAGATAAGTAGGATTTTCTGACTCTACTATGGAACTCAAATGATTCGTCATCAATTCTATTCCGCCCGGGTCTTTCTATTATTCTGCTGAGTGCAGTATTAACTGATATATCTATTAAGAAAGTAACAGTTGGTATTATTCCAAGTGCAGCCCCAAACCCCAATTTTTTAACCATTTCAGGATCTAACCCTCTGCCATAACCCTGATAAGCAATAGTTGAATCATAAAATCTATCACATAAAACAATTTTACCTTGAGATAATTTTGGTTTAATAAACTCTTGAACATGCTGAGCTCTATCAGCACAAAAAAGAGATAACTCAGTTATTGGTTCAATTTCAATATCATCATAATCCAAAATAATTTTTCTAATTAGACTACCAACCCTGCCCCAACCAGGTTCTCTTGTAGACTCAACATCAAAATGAATCTTTTCTAAGGCTGCTTTAAGTAATTTTACTTGAGTAGACTTACCTGAACCTTCTATACCTTCAAATGTAATAAACATAATTAAATAAATACCATCAAAGTTAAGTTTTATATTCTTTTATTTCATTATAATCTAATTTAATAATTTTTCCTGATTCTAGAGTTCCAAGATTTATTTTTCCAATTGCTACTCTTTTAAGTTTTTTTACCTTTTTATTAAAAAATTTGAAAAAATTCTTAACAATATGGTTTCTACCCTCACTTATAACTATTTTGATTAAAGTTTCAGACTTTTTATTATCTATAATTTCAATATCAATAGGCCTTATGAAGCCATCATCTAAACTTATACCTTTTTTCATTTTTTTTAATAGATTTAGTGCAATGTTTCCATCAATATGACAAATATAAGTTTTAGTAATTTTAAAGCTTGGGTGAGCTATTTTATGAGCAAAGTCTCCATCATTAGTAAATAGTAATAAACCCTCAGCATCATAATCCAATCTACCAATAGGAAATATTTTAATTTCTAATTTTGGTAAATAACTAAGAATTGTTTTTTTACTTTCAGTATCAGACATCGAAGTAATACAAAATCTAGGTTTGTTCATCTTATAATAGACAAAATCTTGAAATTTTAATATTTTGTTTTCAAATTTAACAATATCTACTGATTCATCAATTATAGTTTGTGGCTTAATAATCAATTTATTGTTAACTTTAACTTTGCCAAGCTTAATTAATTCATCAGATTTTCTTCTTGCTGCTACACCACAAGCCGAAAGGTATTTGTTTAGTCTGATTCCCATCAAATTAAAAACTTATTTTTTCTTTCCAAAAGTTGAAGCCGTTTCCATTGTAATACCTGCATGTGCCCAACAGGCTCCTGCGGCCATAACCATAGCAATATTTACAGCTTCGGTTATTTCAGCTTTTGTTACACCTTCTTTAATACCATCACGAATACAACTTCTAATGCACCAAGAACATTTAGCTAATATCGCACAAGCCAAACCCATGAGTCCTTTTTTTAACTTTTTAGACAAGTGTCCATCTTCATAAACCAAATTATGAAATTCATTAAATTTGTCATGCATTTCTCCACTTAATTCATGAAATTCTTTAATTTGTGGAGTTATATTTTTTGAAAAAAAGAAGCCATCTGTTACATCCTCTTTATTCATCATTTTTTCATAGTTCTCAAAAGCGATGCTTGAATAAGCATAAGGTTGACCCATTGATAGTCTCATTGCTATAAAAACAGTCTCAGCTATTTCTTCATCCGTAGCACCACAAGATTTAGCAAGTTTTGTTCGTGATCTTATACAATATGGGCATGAAGTAATATGAGCACAGGCTAATGCTATCAATTGCTTATCTTTTTTTGATAATAGGCCATCCTCAAAAACAACATTATGATAATTCATCCATTTTTCATTTAATTCAGGTGCAGCATTTTTCAGCATACCCATATAAGATGCAATATCGTCTTTATATATACTATCTGACATACACAACCTCCAGCAGAATAATAATTATTTTATCACACATTAATTTTATGTATATTGAAAACAATGATTGATAACAGAGTCAAAAAATATTTAAAGAAAAACAAAGTCCAAGATAATCGACTATATATGCTGCCGAAGGACGCGTCCAATAGGTCATATTTTAGATTAAGCGATAAGAAATTAATTGCATTATTTCCTTCAGAATTTGGAGAGTCAATTGAAAAATTTGTACAAATATCAAATATTTTGAAAAAAAGTAATATTAAAATTCCAAAAATTATTGATTACGATAAAGATCTTGAAATTCTTTTAATTGAGGATTTTGGTGAAAATAAAATATCCAATCATAAATATAATATTTCGGAAAAAGAATTATTAAAAAAAGTTATTGATGTAATATTTAAAATTCAAAAAATTACAATCCAAGACTCGATTGATGAATTTAATCTAAAATCTATACTAGATGAATCTCAATTATTTATAGATTGGTATTTGGTTGTTGAAAAAAAACTACAAATTACCAAAGAAGCTTCACAAGCATTTCTTGATATGCTAGAAGACTTATATATAAAATTTAAAATAAAAAATAATGTTTATATTCATAAAGATTTTCATGTTGATAATATTTTTTACCTTCCTAACATTAAGGATGAGATTGCAATTATTGATTATCAAGATATGAATATAGGCCATATTTCATATGATATTTTATCTTTATTACAAGACGTTAGAAAACCTTTAGAAATAGATACAGAAAACCTTTTACTTGATTATTTTCTAACTAATAACTTAGATTTTAAAAAAGAAATATTAGATGGATATAATTTTTTTTCATTACAAAGAAATCTTAAAATAATAGGTATTTTTGCTAGACTTAAAAACAGAGACAATAAAGATAAATATATGAATCTTATTGAAAATGGGAAAAAATTTATAATAAAGATATTAAAAAAACCAGAGTTTTTATTAGCTAAAAAATGGTTTGATAAATATTTTAAAGAAATTTATGATGTCTAATCAGATAAAACTTATTCAAAATAAAAATACATATTCAGTCAACGCTGATACTATAGAGTTGATAGATTTTATTAGAGGTATTCCTAAAAATTCATTAGTAACCGAATTATGTGCAGGAAATGGATTAATATCTATGGCCCTCGAGAAAAAATATGACGTAAATGAAATCCATTCTTATGAAATAAATAAAAAAGCAATCAGTATATTTAAAAAAAATATTATTCTCAATAATTTTAAAAAGATTAAAATTTACGAAAGAGATATAAAAAATATTGACCTAAAGAAAAATAAAGATGTGTTTGATATAGTAGTGGTTAATCCCCCATACTATAAAAAGGAATCAGGCAAGTTGCCCACTCACGACTTTAAAAAAATAGCAAAATTCGAGATGAAGATCAATATGAGTCAGATATTTCAAATTTCTAAGATAATTTTAAAAAAAGAAGGGGAATTTTATTTTTGCTATCCAAATGAACGAATAAATGAGGTAAAAGAAAATTCAAATAATTATAAATTTAAAATTAATGAAATATATAAAAAAAAATATAGTAATAAAATTATAAATTTTTTTAAATTAAAAAAAATTTAATTTATTAGTTTTTTAATAAAACTTGAAGAAATCTTAATACCAACTAGATTTTTATTGTTTTTCTTTAACTCATTAACAGTCATATGATCAAAATTAAATATTTTTATAATTTTTTTATTAATAATTACTAAAGGCAAATATTTTCTTGCGAATCTTGGAATTTTATAATCAATAAATAAATCATGAACTTTTTTTGTTATTCCTCTGTTAGGGAATTTCATTTTATCACCTTTTTTAAAAGACCTTATTGATAAAACATCAAAGCTACTTATATCAAAATAAGTATAACCTTTAAGATTAGGTTTATGTGTAACACTAAATAAAAAATGTGAAAATTTGGTTGTTCTCAAATTAGTTATTTCATAATCAAAATCATTATTGAATATATTCTTATCGTCATAAAAAAAAATTTTATCATAACCTTTTTCTACAAAAATATTTTTAGAAATATTTATTTTGCCTGATACTTTTTCAGATTCTATTAATTTAATTGAATCATCAATATTTTTAAAAATGATATTATTTTGATTACCTAAGATTTTTTCTAGTATGTTCTTTATCACTAAATATTTTAATGCTTTGGGTTTATCAATGAAAAATTTAGTCTTTAGTATCAAAATATTTTTATTTTTTATAAGATTTTTATTTATAAATTCATCTGTAAGGTCATTCAAAAAGTTATTTGTTAAATTAATATTATTTAATAAACCATTGAATGAATGTTTAAAGTTAGGATTCAAATTAAGAACATTATTTAAAATTTTATGTCGAATAAAATTTCTAGTAAACTTTATATCGCTATTTGATTCATCTTCACGCCAATTTAGTTTATTTTTTTTTAAGTATTCAATAATTTCTTTTTTTTCTATTGACAACAATGGTCGAAAATAATTATCCGAAATCTCTTTCATAGAACTTAAACCTGTCAAACCAGTTCCTCTAATTAATCGCATTAAGAAAGTTTCAATTTGATCATCTAAGTGATGCGCTAAAATAATTTTTTTAGCTTTATGATTAATTAAATTTTCTTCAAAAAAAAGTTTTCTTTCATCTCTTGCAGTTTCTTCAATACTTTTTTTTAATTTTTTAGAGAGTTGGATAATATCTTTTTTAACAACCACCAAATCAATCTTTAATTTTGCACAGAAATCTCTAACAAAAGCTTCATCTTCATCAGATTCCTTAGATCGTAAGGAGTGATTGTAGTGACACGCTTTAATTTCAAAATCAAAATTCTCATTTAAATAATGTAATAATGCTATGGAGTCTGAGCCACCTGATAAGCCATAAATAATTTTAGACCCTGGAGATAAATTTTTACTAATTTTAGAACTTAAATTTTGAAATATTTTGCTCTTCATTTAATGAAAGACCTCCGGAAACTATTAACTTAAATGCATCGTCGGCAGATATATCTAGTTCCTTGATATCTTCTTTTTTTAAAAAAATTAAAAAACCTGATGTAGGATTTGGTGATGTTGGAACAAATACTGGAATTTTATCAAGTTTATCATTTTTTAAATCTTGAGTAGCAAAACCAATTGTATAAGATCCCTTTCTAGGATATTCAACAAGTACTGCTTTTTGACTTTTAGGGCCTTGAGAAAATATTATTTTTGAAACCTGCTTTATGGTTGTAAATATAGTATTTGCTAAAGGAATTCTTGTTATAGTTTTTTCCCCTGCATTTAATAAAAATTTACCTAATAAGTTTTTAGTAAAAATACCAAGCAAAGTAATAAATGCGATAAATGAAAATGCAGCAATCATAAAAACTATAAACTGGGATAAATATGGATTAATTGAATCTGGAATATCTAAGAAACGTGCGGGAGTAAAATCAACAAAATTATTAAGCCAAGCTGTGATTTGAATTATTAAATAAATTGTTATTAAAAAGGGGATAAATATAATTAGACCAGAAATAAAATATCTCCTAAAAAGACCTAAAAACTTATTCATCAACTTCCTCTTTTTTGTTTAATCTTGCTCTTAAAATTTTACTAGGTCTAAAAACTATTGCCTTTCTTTTAGAGATTTCAATTCTTTCACCAGTAGATGGATTTCTACCTAGTCTAGGTCTTCTTTCTTGTATTTTCAGTGATCCAAATTTAGGCAACTTAACATCGCTTCCCTTAGATAAAGAATTAATTATCATCTCGAAAAATTTATCGACAATTTTTGCCGATTCCTTTAAATTAAGACCCATTTTTTTATGTAATCTACTCGCCAATTCTTTTTTTGTCATGTGCTCCTCACTTCAAAATCATACAATTCTTTAATCTTTGAGATTATTAAATCTGTAGCATTGGATACTTCTGAATCCTCGAGGGTTTTTTCTGATGTTTCATAAATTAAAGAAAATGAAATACTAACTTTATCTTTTCCAATTTTATCACTTTGAAAGGAGTCAAAAATTTTTACATCTTTTAATATAGGTACATTTAATTCCAAAATCTTTTTAAGAATTGAGTCAGCAGGAACATTTTTTTTCAATATAATCGAAAAGTCTCTTTTCACTTGAGGTAGATTTGAAAAAGCCTTCATAGATTTGGTCGTATTGATGTCTTTGGGAAGATTTTCTATATTTAATTCACACCCGAGTAAAGATTTTTTTATATTAAAAGATTTTAATAATTGTGGGTGTATTTCACCTATCTGGCCAATTTCAATATTGTTGATTTCTATTTTTGCACTTTTTCCTGGGTGATATAAGTTATTATCGTTTATTTTTGAAAAAGAAATTTGTGTTGAATTAAAATTGAATGAAAATAAAATCTTTTCTACTATACCTTTTAAATCATAATAATTTGTTGGTGTTTTATCCCACAATAAATCTTGCCTAGTTTCGGATGAAAGAAAAGAAATGTAAAGATTTTCAGAATTTTCCTTTTTATCAATAAATACTTTACCAATTTCAAAAATATTAATCGCCTCAGATCCTCTGTTGAGGTTATAAGAAGCATTTTCAATCAAAGATGAAAGAAGGTTGTTTCTCATTACCGAAAGATCTGATGAAATGGGATTCAAAATTTTTAATGAACTATTATTAGAATTTAAAATATTTTCATTACTAACAAAACTAAAGTTAACAACTTCTGAATATCCATGAGATATTAATATGTTTCGGATTAACTTTTTTTCATTTCTATAAGATAAAAAATTATTATTAGGCTTTAAAGCAAGCGGTATTTTTGGGGAGATTTCAGGTATTGAATCTAAACCCATCATTCTAGCTATTTCTTCAATTAAATCATGTTCATCTTTAAGATCTGTTCTATAATCAGGTGGAATTAAAGTTGAATATTCTTCAGTTTCATTAATCAGTTTAATATTTAAACAATTAAAAATATCATAAATTTTCTCTTTATTTATATCTATACCTATTACAGAAGAGATTTTAGATAAATTAATTTTGATAGGATCTAAATTTTTTATGTTTATATTTGAATCATAAATTTCATTGGAAATTTCTCCACCGCAAAAATCTGCAATTAAATTTGCAGCATTAATTATGTTTATTCTCGTCAAATTAGGTGGAACATCTCTTTCAAATCTAAAAGATGATTCAGTAGAAATATTTAGATGTTTTGAACTTTTTCGAATAGATTCGGGATTAAATGAAGCACACTCTAATAGAATATCTTTTGTTTCAAAAGAAACAGAGGTTCTTTTTCCACCTATTATTCCTGCAAGAGCGACTGGACCTATACCATCAGAAATAGATAAACTTTTGTTTGTTTGACATTGTTGGTTAGATAAGGTTTCAAATTCTGAATCAGTCTGATCTGATATTATAATTTTTTTACTATTTATTAAATCTAAATCAAAAGCATGAATCGGTTGACCAGAAACCAGCATAAAATAATTTGTAATGTCTACTAAATTGTTAATTGATGAGATTCCAAACTTTGCTAAATAATTTTTTAACCAGAAAGGTGAATTACCGATTTTAACATTATTTATTTTTGTTAAGCAATATCTTCTAACATTTTTCGAATCAATTGAAACGTCAATATCAATCTGGGAGCTATTTTGAAACAAATTATCATCAAAATCAAAAGCTGGTTTTATTTTATTTTTTAGAACTGCGCAAATCTCTCTAGATATACCATAAGAACTTAGGCAATCTCCTCTGTTAGGCGTAATACCTAAATCTAATATAAAGTCATTCAATTCATAAAATTTATTTAATGATTCTCCAATTTGGTAATTATTTGGAAGTAAAAATATTCCATCATCAATTTGATAAGGTAAGCCTAACTCCTGTAAGGAACACAACATCCCATAAGACTCTTGATCCCTAATCTTACTTTTTTTGATTTTTAATCCTGTAGGCAGTTT